>Ga0210040_10002074_pt1 | contig 28917 bp, 26 predicted proteins | sample CryGeyCG12114_NA_FD_185462 | JGI IMG/M metagenome (GOLD analysis project Ga0210040, IMG submission 185462) | Groundwater microbial communities from aquifer - Crystal Geyser CG19_WC_8/21/14_NA (SPAdes) (version 2) | ecosystem: Environmental > Aquatic > Deep subsurface > Groundwater | place: USA...
TATATAACCGCGAGCACCGCCGGAATAGACAGCGACCTGTCCCTGATAATAGCCGACTTCACACCGACCTCCCCCCTCATTCAATCCTCCTCAGCATCGCTCTACCTCACCGCCAAACAATCCTTCTACCCGCTCTCCCCCCGCTCAATCATAAACGTCTACGCCCTCCTAACATCCCCCTCAACCTCACCGCTCCCGCTCATCAACCCTTCCGCCATCTCTCTAGCCACCTCAACCCCCCACGCCCACTTCGTCACAGAAGGAACATACCTCACCCGCCTCGCCACCCTCTTCACCACCGAGCAATCCATCCTAACCACCCTCTCCTTCTCCACCACCGTCACCCTCCCCCACCCCCTAGCCCTAACATACCTCCAATCCCTCTCAGCAACACCAACACCACCAGCCCTCGCAGCCCGCACCCTCTCCCACCTCAACGCCGCCCTCCTAAGCCCCCAACTACTCTACCTCACCCACCAACCCCCCGCCCTCGCCGTCGCAGCAATCTACCTCTCCGCCCGCGAACTCGGCATCCCGCTCGTCGACGACGAGGTCCCATGGTGGGAAGTCTTCGACGTGGGACGGGAGGAATTGGGGTTTCTGGTCCTGAGCCTGGCGAGTTTGGACGGGTTCGTCGTGGCTGTGAGCGAGAGCGAACGGGAGCGGGTGCCATCAGATCCAGATCCAGATCCAGCGTGAAGATGGGATGGTCCCCATGGAGCAACGAACGGAACGGGCACTCGCGCGACGAGTCATCTGGAGCTCGACGCGTGTACAACCGATATATACTCGACTTGGATGGGATCCTGCTACCTTTGAGCGGACGGAGAACGCGCCTACGTGGCACGGGCGTAGAGCACGGAGTTGAGAAGAGCGTGGTACGATGCAATGTCTTGCGGCATCGTCCTGCGTCCGGGTAACAGCTCAATGCTTGACTCGGCCACGGTATTACAAAAGAGGGAAGAGAGGGTAGAGAGGGTAAACGTGGCGACGTCTCGCTCCAGAAGCAATGAACAGGATACGAGTATGGTAAAGAGAAGTGAATGGATGCTAATTAAGATATACACAATTCTAAATGATCTCAGCGCCGCTGGGCTTGAGTCCTCTAACCTGCCTCCTTGCAAGGAGCGGTACCTCACGTGCTAAAACATACGAGATGGTGCATGAACGCTAGACTTTTGGATCCTTACGCCAAATGGTGCCATGGGATCCTCCCCAAGCTGCTGACATACGTGTTTTCACCGGTCCCCGAGTCTAGGCGCACTCACGCCAAATGCACTGCCAAAGTTCGTGCTTTTCTTCAAACGTAACCTCGGTACAGTTTCATCATCCGGCTTTGAGGATTCGGCGGTCCTAGCTGGCGAAAGAGCTGGACTGTTCGACATTGACTTTCGTACTTCGTCGTAGAGTTTGTGATCCAGCTCTTCCAGGAAGTGGTGGCTTGCTTCAGATTTGCCTGATGCATCTAGCATGAGCGGGCCTGTTAAGGCTGGGTCGTCTGCTGGCTCGAGTTGTGGTGTACGCTCGCCCACCTCCTCAGTTGCCTCTTCTGGATTATCATGGATGTTGTTCGTTGAGAAGTATGAATCGGAGTTCTCCGACGGTCTTAGAAGCGGTCGTGTCGAGGACAGTGGTGCAACCGGCCCTTCTTCCCGCGGTGTTGGCTCACCTTCGGTTGTAACGTTACTCGATATAGGTCCATCAAATGCTAGAGGTGTATGTCCAGCGTACCTCGTCAATTTGGTATCAAGAGGGTCGAGAAGAGAGGAGGCATCCAGATGCAGCACCGGAGGCTCGACTGCCTGCTTGGCGGGAGACGGGGACCGTGCAGGAGATGTGACGACGATTGGACTCATGACCTTGCTGAAGCTTGATCTGACACCTTGTGATTTTATGGTGATTCCGTCCAGGGTCTCGTCGATATGTTGGATGGGTATAGGCTTGTTCTCATGTGATGTTTGTGGTGATAACTCCTGTAAGGGGCCGTCTTCGGATATGCTCGGAAGGTGCTGAACATCCTCGTCATGAGAAAATACCCGAGTTGCAGGTACAGGCGATTGGGGTTCCCAGATAGGTCTCCCATCGTGGTGTTTCAGATGCTCTATGGGAGCGTTCGATATCGTATTTCCATGATGTCTTACACCATTCATGGCACCGCTTGTGAATGGGACATTGAAATCTGGCTTGAAAGAACGCGCACCAGTGTGGTCGTTACTTAGTCTTCTCCCGCGACCGCCGTTCGCTTTGTTTAACCTGAACTCTAGATCCGCTATCCTCGTGTGCAATGCGGTTCTTTCTATTTCCCATGTCTTCCTTTCCTCTTCATGTGTCTTCCGTAGCTGTTCATTTAGGCTGCGGCACTGTACAAAATAAGCAGTGAGATCAACCTCGGGCGTCGGGTTCGTTATTCGAAATGCCTGCCTCGGTATTGGACTCGACGAGGAGACCCCCGGCAGCAGAGGGACATGTGATGTGGCGATGCTGTGTCTTCCGTGCATAGAGGAGCTCGCGATTGGTTCTTCGAAGCGGACTTCCTTGCCATTTGAGTCTTCTTGATAGCGGTCGATGGATGAGCGCCGATGAATGCCGTTAAAATTGAACTGAGAAAAAGAGCTATGCACTAGAGCTGGCGTAGGGTCGAAAGCTAACGTCGGTGATCGAGGTGTCATTTTGCTGCTTGACGTGCGACTCGTGTACACAGTGCCTGAGTAATGGCGTCCAGTCGAATAGATGTGCAGTAGATCAAATGTACATATGCCGAGCCAGATGCTGCCGTGTGCTTAGCCAGGTGAATTGAGAACTGCTACAAGAGAAATGTTGACTCGGGAGCAGCGAGGTTAGAGCGTTGATGGACGTTGATAGACGCTGATGTCGTTGCGTGGAGGATGTGCGGTAGAAAGGAAGAAGTCACCGACAATTCGCAAATCAATCGCGCTGGAGGTCGCCATGCGATCGCTAAGGCAGGAACGCACACGATCGTCACTGCTTGGCCGACGCAGTCACATTTTACCTGCCACCACCACTACGAACACCTAGAATCCTCCAGGCAATTGCACACCTGCAGCACACTCTGTCACGGTAATTGAACATTTCCCGAGGTCGAAAATGATTACCGTGGAAGACTGTACGATGACGCACCCGCACACCAGGAGAAAAAAAGTGTTGGCGTGCGAAATGGTCGATGCTCACTGCAGATAGCGCATGGGTCCGAGCCCTTGCGAACCCGGGATGCAACCCCTGGTTAGAATCCAGCGGAAATGTTGGCCATGAAAAATAACTTAAATTATTGCTTGGTGACAGTCTTTCTGCCTCCCAAGTACCATGCTTCGCATATGACACAGTACAGTGTGCCAAGTCCTAGGTACCCGAAACGTCAAAGCGCGGCATTTGTTCTCCCATTTGTGCACCTTTGGCAGTCGTGGTGCACATCCAGAAGTTCATTGAACACGACGTAATTTTCCTGTGCCACGTCAATGGCAGGAACGGCGACCAAAGCTTCAACGGGGGTAGTCCTTAGCTCCCGCACGCTTCGTCACACAGACCTGCGGCCCAAGGAAAGTGGTCGAGCTTAGAAAGAGGCTCTAACAAGAAAGGACCCTTCGCGTCTTTCATCAGATCTTCATATCGATGATTCTCTCTAACTTCCATACCCGTACCTCATATTCCAGCTCAGGTATAAAAAGTAACATTGTACCAGGTCCCTTCAGATGCGTTGGATGAATAGGCGAAACCTTTCGCAGCATATCTCAAGTATCCAAGTGAATACTCTTAGTCCGTGTTCATTGTATTAGTATTCCATGTGCTCACAAAGCGGACCGCTGTATCGTCGTAGACTCACTCCACAGAATCCTTCTCGAAGCATATGTCTCTTCGGCAAGAGATTGGCCATCAATAGTCAACCAGTACGGACACGGCATCATGGCCAAAAATATATCACATCCTCGTGCTGATCGATACTCGATCATGCTTTAGCATCCGATATAGATCGAAGAGTAATCTGCAGCTGTCAAAGCAAGTTCAGCCATCCCTATGTGACCCAGAATCGAGCCACTCTGTCTGTCCCTCCTTTCCAACTTGCCTGTGCCGACTTCTTCGAAGTTATGTTGGTGACTGAGTCAGCACCAAACCTGCTCAGCGTACGCCAAGTCGGTGCGTCATTCCCCCGGCTCTCGTACTATTAGAAAAACATTCAGCCTACCGAAAAGTTCAAGATGAGTTTGCAAAACTCAACTGGAGCTCGGAGACAGGAGAGATCCTGAGTCATGCAGTGCAGTGGCTCGCCGTAGACGTGACTGCGTCTTGAGTGTGGATGTCATACCATACAAACTACTTCGAGTGTCCATATCAATACTAGGGTACCAAGTTCCATGGTGTATAGGACACCTTTTATACCGAGTCGCGCTGAACGAGCTGACAATTCTTTATCCCCATCGTCTTCAAGGGTATGAAGCGAACCGACTTGTTCCCGGACCACCGGGACATGAACGCGAGGTTGCAGCCCCATGTGGTGCTTAGATTAGCGATCACAGCAGCCAATGATAATGCTTGCCAACCCCCGCCTAACTCCTATCGTATCAGCGGCAGGCTCGAGTCCAGAAGCAGTCTGTAAGCGACATGCCAGGGATGAAGGAAGCTCAAACCTGCATGAATTATGGCATTTGTCGCGTCGTTTCTTCTTCCAGAACCTCTGGGTGCGTTGCTCCAAACCTTACGCTTTCCAATATTCGTGAGCTTGTAAAAGGAGATGTGGTTCGAGAGTACCTAAAGTAGGCATCCGATGTCTCGGGTCCTCGCGTATGACATGAAACATGTGTTTACTGCTCGGCCAGGTCCATGGAGGGTACGCGCGACTCGACTCCATCTAGCCGACGACACCAGGTCTTGCTACTCAGCAGCGCTACACAAACGGCGCAACACTCCTAGACTTGCACCTGCCGCTTCTGGAGGTATCAGGGCTCGACAACATCGCGCAATCGCCGTAAGCAGTAGCGCGTTCGGGGATAGACAGGATGCCGCTGAAGGCAGCGATGCGCCAAAGCCTCCCCTTGCGATTGTGTTCACCGATATTGTCAAGTCAACGGCAATATGGGAGAAGGACTCCTCAACAATGAGCAAGGCCATGACCATTCACGACAATCTTATTCGCGATCTATCAGATACATATGCAGGGTATGAGGTCAAACAGAACGGTGATGGGTTTATGATAGCCTTCCAATCTGCGGTCTCTGCATTGAACTTCTGTCTGGATGTGCAGATGCAGCTGCAGGAGCAAGACTGGCCACAAGCGCTGCTTGAGATGGGACAAGGCGAGCCAGTGTTGGAAGCTGGTACCAAGCGCGATGCTAAGGAACAGCAGGAGGGAACCGTTCTCTGGAAAGGTTTGAGGCTGAGAATGTCCGCTCACTATGGCAAACCTGTCTGTAAGTGGAATGGGGTCATCCATAGGATGGACTACCTGGGCCCAGCGGTGAATCGAGCGGCAAGATTCATCAGCGTCTGCGAAGGCGGACAGATTGTGGTGAGTCAGGACTTTCTTGACGAGCTGAAAATCGCCCGAAGATATATTGCGGGGGAAGATGGTCCTCTGTTCGGTGATGATCAAAAAGAAAACGGCAACGGGCTAGAGCTTGATCTGGAGGAGCTGCAAATTGAGGAGATCTCGGAAATCGTCGCTGATACCAAGTTTGAAGTGCGACTACTTGGTGAAAGGCATTTTAAAGGAGTATCTGGACACCAAAGGCTGTTCTTCATTGTGCCAAAGTCGTTGAATGGCAGGTTAGGATACTTTCCGGGGCATAAATACCAGGAGCCAAGCAAGGGCAACCTCACTGGCTAACAAGGAGAAAGCAGTCGAAAGTAATTGGGAAGAGTGAACGCAGACAAACACTTGTATCATTGTCATACCGACCAGACAGTAAATAAGGAGCAAACTGGTGCGCACAGCAGGTATGGTCGGGCCTGTCCAAAAGTGCAAGCATCCTGCACTGACTCGCCAACCCGAGATCGAAGTCAGTCATCGCCGGTCACAACATCGACGTACTCCTCGACCCTCACCTTGGCTTCTTCCACCATTGTCCCCATCGGCTCAATCCTCTCCTCCTTGCGATTCAAGAAGCTCAAATACGACTGCCACATCACTGCAAAGATTGCACTGAAAGCGAACCTCATATGTGCTGGAATGACAGTGAAGTTTAGTGCCGTGACGGCGGGCCAAAATTTAGCCGAGCTGATCACGCTCTCTGGCACAGCGCCCTTGACCCTCTCAATCACCGCTGACGGGGACGCACCAGACAGGATGGCTTGCATGCCAAAGAAGTAAGTATTGAATATGGGAGCGAAGAAGAACTGCTGTATCGCGACTTTGATGGCGATGGTCGTAATGGTAGAGCCGTAGTTGAAATGGCTGCCCAGGAACATGAACCACTTGTAACCTGGGATACTGGCCAAAGCGCCTATTGATAGCATTCGCAGGGTTCTCTTGCCGTCATATGGTTCCCTCCCTATCTCTTGAGCCAGTATATCTCCACAAAAGTAGGTCGTGAGAGAGGTTGCAAGTGTGGTGGTCAACGGACGGCGGCGCTGCATCCGGCTAAACCAACCAAAGAAGTCCTTCACTGGACCCAGACGATGGTACCATAGAGGCGAGGGGACATCAAACACCATTGAAGGCTCTTTGGAGTGAGGCACCTCTGTGACGATCTGGTTCGGTGTATGTGGTGTCTTCTGCATCTCTGCCGTCTTAATCTGCTCTTTCGTCATAACATTTCGGTGGAAAGGTCGACGTTGTATCGGACGCCGCATGCCTGATAAAGGGAGGCGCGCTGCCATTCTATTGAGGCCAGTTGCCTGTTGCGCATACTGAAGCGCAGACATAGTGCAGGCTCACGACATGGTTCACGAAGACCTGATATAGGCTGCCACCACTCAGGCTGTGGGACAGGCACAGCACCACGGTCGAGCGCCCCTGAGTAAGCTTGAGCTACCTTTTAGACTGACGCTTTCAAGCTTAATCGCGTCTGCGGGAATGTAGTACGTGGTGAGTTTGAAGCTGTGGTTGCTAGTGACGCCATACCTACCGTTAGTTGTATGCCCAGTGGCCTGAGGCATAACAGAGGTCGAAGAATCCACTTCGCTCTCGCCTTCGCGCCAAGACTCTGATCGGTTTTGATGGCAACTGCGTCAATCGCTTGTACCGCTCATTCTGTACTACGAGCATGCCACATTCCAGCCCTGAAGCCACAGTGACAAGATCAGCTCTTGTGCTATACGGCACAGAGACGGGCAATGCGCAAGATGTGGCTTACGAGCTCAGCCAATGCCTCCAAAGATTTCACTTCGTAACGGCTTCGAGAGAGCTCGACGCCACAGCACTAGTGGATCTCCTTCATCACGACGTCGTAGTCTTTGCTATCTCAACAACTGGACAGGGCGACTTCCCCTTGAATGCACGAAAGTTCTGGAGTAGCCTATTAAGGAAGAAGTTGACCCCGGTGTCTCTGGAACGCGTCAAATATGGGATCGTTGGCTTGTGCGACAGCTCGTACCCTAAGTTCAACCTCGCTGCTCGAAAACTCCACAAGCGCCTGCAACAGCTTGGAGCAGAGCCGCTAGTCGACCTCTGCGAGGCTGACGAACAAGGCGAGGAAGGTACAGAAGGCGCGTTTTTAGCCTGGCTGCCACTGTTCCAAGAGCAGGTGCTTGCTCGCTTTCCGTTCCAGGATGGTCAAGCGCCAATACCATCTGGACAGAAGCTCCCAAGCAGATGGAACCTGACCGAGGCATTGCAGACCAGTACGGTCAACGGATCGTTTAGTAAAAATGGTGCAGGATCAGCCACCGCTGTGATATCAAATACGTCGCCTGAGCCGTCTTTCTCGGTTGTACTCGAGCAAAACGAACGGATTACACCCCGAAAGCACTGGCAGGACGTGCGGCTCCTGAAGCTACGGGCGGCGCATCCTATCCATTACATGCCTGGTGATGCGCTTGCCATCCGTCCCCAAAACGGGCCTGAGGATGTTGAGCAACTGATTGATCTCCTAGGATGGCACTATGCTGCTGACATACAGATCAAGCTTCAAGACAACACTACCTCCCCCGGCGCTGACCAGATCTTCGACTCTGCTCTAGCTGGCAAGAAGATCTTCACCCTCAGAGAACTGTTGACAGCGTACCTGGACATCAATGCTATTCCGAGACGATCTTTCTTCGCTAAGATCTCCCATTTCACCAATGACGAAATGCAGAAAGAGCGTGCTCTAGAATTTACTGATCCTCAATATCTTGATGAGTATTTCGACTATGCTACGAGACCACGTCGAAGTATCCTGGAAGTTTTGCAGGAATTCCACACTGTCAAGATTCCGTGGCAGGAGGCCATCAATATATTCCCAATTATGCGACCTCGACAATTTAGCGTGGCAAGCGGAGGTTCCCTGAAAGTTGGAGGGCAGATGTTCGAACTGCTTGTTGCCATCGTAAAGTATCGCACCGTCATCAAGCGTATTCGAGAAGGAGTGTGCACGAGATATCTGGCAAGGATTCCACAGGGCACGAAGCTTCAAGTGGTACTGCACACCGAGGGGCGGTTCCACAATCATCCGCTGCCCTCCGATCGGCCACATCTGCTCATAGGAGGTGGAACGGGCATAGCACCACTAAGGTCAGTTATCTATGAAAAGCTTGCAGTAAGTAGAGACAAAGCACAAACAACCTTGGTCTTCGGGTGCAGAAATGCTCAAGCGGATTACTTCTTTGGGTCGGAATGGTCAGATTTGGAGCAACGTGAGGGTACTCATTTCCGACTCATAGCAGCATTTTCGAGAGACCAGACAAGCAAGGTATATATTCAAGATCGGATCAGACAAAACGCAGCTGTCGTTAGGCAAATTCTCGAGAATCCCAAGTCGATGATAATCGTCTGTGGCTCTTCCGGAGCTATGCCGAAGGCTGTGCGCGAGGCACTGAAGGATGTCCTGGCTTCTGGAACTACTGATAGCGAAGCAGAACAAGCAATTGCTCATCTCGAGAAAACAGCTCGTTACAAACAGGAAACATGGTAAACTTTTTCAGACCGTCCATGAGATCCTCCACCAATGCCAATCCTTGATTTTCCCCGCATCTTGCATGATCTCCAGTGCTTCTGGTGTTTACCACGAGCGATCAGCACTCGACGGAGGAGCACCCTTGCGTCCGTTTGGTCAGCTTCAGCAACCTGGCAGCATCCGAGCGTCTCGAAATGAGGGGTCGAAAAGTGCTGGTTGGCTTGATGTTCACCGACACTATCTCGGAAGATGAGAACTATACTCAGTCAAAGCATCTAGCGCTGCCTGTGCCCAGAGCTCGATCCGGAAATGTATGCGGGGAAGCTGCTCAAAGTATAGATAGAAGCTAGTTCAATGATATCAGGAGGACTACTTGATCAAGAACAAGGGCGCTGCCTTCCGACTCATTCGATACTAGCGTGACAATCATGGCTTCGGACGGGTCAGCTCACAGCTGGGCGTCGCTTCCAAAAGCGATGTCTAAATCAGTCGACTCACTGAACAAGGCGCTCAACAATGATCAGCAATGGCAGGCCTTCGTCGATACCAATGCAATCACCGAACCAGTCACCATGGGCGTACAGTCAGCTGGAGGCGAAGCCATCTTGGTCAAGGTTGAACCAGGGGCCAAGACATCGGTGTCCACAGGCTCTGCCGACAAGGCAGATTTCACTCTGGCTGCAAAGCCGGAGCAATGGGAACAATTCTTCGCGGCCGATCCTAAGTCACCATATACGTCGTTCGTGGGCCTTCAAGGCATGAATATCAAACTGGAAGGTGTTGGTATCCAGGGAGATCAGGTTCGCTTCGCTCAATACGGTCACCTGGCCACGAGACTGCTAGAACTCCTCCGCGAAGGACTCCACGGCCCGATCGAGCAGTTCGAGCAGGATACGTACACTGAAGATCACATCATCGGCAAGTATGTCTGGCTTGAGGCAGCCGGCTGGGGACGAACGAAGATCTTTTATGAGAGCTCTGGCGACGGTCCCCAGCAGATCGTCTTCTGCCATACTGCCGGCTCCGATTCACGTCAATACCATGGCGTTATGAATCACCCAGAGATGATGAAGAAGTGTACAATGATCGCGTTCGACCTACCAGCGCATGGCCGGTCCTTCCCCGGTAGCAACTATGTGCCGGGCAACCACACCAATGATGTAAGAAGATGAGATAAAGAATGGGAGCTGAAGCTGACAGCATAATAGGAAGACAAATACGTCGGCACTATTGCAGCTGTCATCAAAACTCTAAAGCTCGACAAGCCCATCGTTTGCGGCGCGTCTATGGCCGGACAGGTTTGTGTAGCGGTCGCCATCAGGAATGATGAAGTGAAGTCTGGAGGGACCATTCCGCTGCAAGGCTGTGACTACCTCACTATGGACAGACAGTTCAATGATAAGTTGTTGAATCCAGCATCATATACTATGTTGCTAACAGTTCCTACATAAGTCACCGGTGGTGAATCAATCGCTCTTCAACCCCGACTGGATTTACGGCATGATGGCACCGAAGTCGCCGTACCTCAACAAGCAGCTCATCTGGGTTAGTTCCTGTCCCTCAGCAGTCCTTTGCGATTACGTCATACAACCATCAACAGCCAGCCAAAGCATTCGCACCGAGATGCCTTGTACAATGCATCTCGGCCTGATCGCCTAGGCACTCTCGACCCTTGCCCCTCCCAATCGCAGTCTTACCGTTACTAACCCTTAATCCCTAGCATATGTACAGCGGCCAAGCATATGGTATCTTTCATGGCGACCTAGGTTAGAACCCACACCTACATATACTATGTCATTCTAACTACCTAGATTTTTACTTCGGTGGCTTCGACGCACGTGACCGAGTCGGCCAAATTGACGTTAAGAAGTGTCCGATCTATTTTTTGACTGGCGAGTACGACTGGTCCACGACACCCGACATGAGCAAGGCAACTGCCGACAAGATAAAGGGCGCGAACTTCAAGGCTATGGATAATCTAGGTCACTTCCCAGCTACAGAGAATCCGAAGAAATTTGTGCCATATCTTCTGGATGCGATCGAGTGGATCCAGAAGACACGAGAAGGCTAAGTCGGAAGTCGAGCATGAGTGGTCGCAGCGACGGTGTACGAATCCACTGATACAAGACGCAGAGTACTCCCTAGTACTCTCCACTTATCAATTTGCTAATGAAAACACGAAGATACCTCCTGAGATAGGCCTGCTGCTTTCCACGTTCGTTGATGTACCGACGTATTCTTCCAACTCCCACGGCTGATGTTATTAAACACAGGCTATTCCTGCGTATCTGACGGTAGCGTATGGCATTCAACAAGATGCCTTCCCGCCATCTGGCATGCTGCTCGCTAACCTGCAAAGAGAGACCGCAGATCAACAGCAAGGATATCTCGCCTAAAAGGAGCATGGGAGAGCTAACTGACCAGGCAAACCAGCACCCGCACCCGCACCCGCACCTGATAGCACCAAAGCCCCCGAACCCCTCATGCAACGAACGCTCGTCTACTACCCGCCCACCATCTCCCCACGCTCGCTTGCGCTTGAACAACTCCTCAAAATGAGACCCCACGATTGACGCTTCCCCCAAAGCCCGGCTGGAACCCACTAACGGATCTTCTCCCCGCTGCATTCAGCAGCTATCCAGCCTATTCTTTGGATCATCGTTCAGGAACGCCTTCACGGCCTGTGCAATCGCGTCATCTTCCCCGATGAAGCTACGTACGCGAGTACAGTATCGACCAGGCCTACAGAAGATGTTAGACACATGCATGCTGGTTATGCATCCGCCGGTCGGTTCGTGTTTAGCCATAGACGGCTGGAGACGGTTCATTGTGGTTGTGGTGGCTCGTTGAGCATGGAGAGCTAATTGATCAAGTCAGCAGGGTCATCAACGGAAGATGGATGTTAAGAAACATACATATGACGCGGCGGTGTAAGCATGTAGGCGGGTGGGATGGTATTGCTATCCGGCCGGATAACCAGGGTGGGATGGAATCGCATATGAGTCCGCTCATGGAAGTTTTAGCGCCTGTGCGGTGCCTGGACTCGTAGACACTATCACGTGTCTCGAATGTACTGCTTCTACCCTCAAGTATATTCTTCTAGCTACACACGACACACCGACCCCTTTTCCCATAGTGAATTGCAGTAGTACTTGAGACAAAAATAAGCTGACCGATTTAAGACAGGTCGCTGCTTTATAGTCCATTCGCGCCGACTGACGCCCCTTGCAGTGTCAACGGGGAGGTGTACCCTCTCGCTTAGGTATGAGGACCTGCTGCACCATTTCCACACCGACACCATTGTCACTAGCCGACCGCTCCGTTTCTAGCCTGTTCATCTCCCTCTCCGCCACACTGCTCAGCTTGTCGCCCAACGCTGTGACAGGCACACTCTTACTGTCGTCCCAGTGGCCTTGACGCATTTCTTGGTAGAGTAATCTTTGCAATTCCAGCTTGTCATTGAGGCGCCATTCCATCCGAGCATGGAGACCCTTTCCGGTTTTCTTCTGGAGCCATCCGATCACTGTGTCCAAAGAAAAAGATAGCAGGACGATGATGAGACCTAGGCCGATGAGGATAGCTATACCGAGGACTGAAAAGCTCATGGTGGTTGAGGCGTCGTTGATGAGTTGCGAATGGCACATTCCGGCCCAAATGATATCTGTGGGTTCGGTAAGGTCTGGACTGGCGATGAAGGACCCGCTGGGTACGACGTCCGGGCCAGTGGCGTACTCCTGTGCAATCTGCTGGAGTCTTGCAAGGCCAGAGTCAAACCACGACGCTACCTCTAGATGCCATTGGTTCGGTGGTAAGTACCTTTGATTCAGTCCCGACAGTGTCTCGCTTGCTCGTAGTGCTGAGCCAAGACGCGTGAAGGTAGCGTAGTACACGTTCGATACCTGAAGTGCAGTGAACAGGCGATGGAACGTTTGCTGCTGTACCGTGTTGAGGCCCAGTCGGTCGGCATCTCCGGTGTCAAGGGTTGCATCCAGTTGCCACAGGCCCATGTAGGGTGTGCAAGCGTTGCTCTGCGGACTACAAACGCGGTATTGCTCGATACAGCCGAGCGGTGTAACCCAGTAATCTGCATAGTAGACCCCGCTGAGCTCATTCAGCTGATGTGCGCCGAAGATAGGGTCACTGCAGGGTTCCTGGTACCAGACGGAGTTTGCAGCGATAAAGAGCAAGGAAAGGTCCGCGTCTGTGGTGTTGATTGCCGGAACGGGGACAAAAGCGCCAGGTTGAGGTGGTACCCCGGCACTGGAGGACACAGAGCTCAGGGCGTATGGAATTGAATCGTACTTTGCGTGGTCGTTGTACCAATATGTCTCGTTGCTCGCGCCCAGAATCGGTCCATAGAAGTACTCGACTACTATATCGTTGTCTCTGCCGTAGATCGAGTTGGAGGCATTTTTCATTTCAAAGAATGGTGCAGTCCCCTCGGGCGCGGTCCGCACAGGAGCACAGGTAGTCTTCTTCCCAATCTGAACCCGCATAGATGGTGGCGCGTTGATTCCCAAATCGAAATGACTATCGATCATCTTGGACGTTATCTCGAACGCTGCTGTATCTCCATATTGGCACATCCCTGACTGGAATGGACATGTAGCGTTGGCCTCGGAGGTCCATGATATTGAAGGCACCGGGAATTTACCGCACACTTCCGGAGCCTTATTGTCTCCGTAACATGCTTTTGCATAGGTCGCTGCAACGAGACTGATATAACTTTAGCGATGAATTGGGATACATAGCTTCGCCTTTACTGACCTGTCATCGGTTGTCTTCATTGAATACGCCTCTGAGATGAATGGTGAGTTTCCATCCAACGTCCACGTGCCACAAGTAGATAAATTCGAGTCAATCAACCTCGAAGATCCCGGCATCTTTGAGATCTGCGACGAGAATAGTGTCGCAACGCCGATCGCAGCAATGTAGAGTAGGCCAAACAGCGTCCAGGGCAAGGTCCTGAAGAAGGCTTGAGGAGCATGTTTTCGCCAGGGCAGCATTTGTTTCAAGAACAACCATACCGCTCCCGCCGGAGTTGGCGATGATCGCAGTATGACTTGTTTCTGGTGGTATAAGCCATCTTGCGGAGTGTCCGTTGACCGTACTTGGTGTGATATATAACAGATAATTTTGAATAGCTCGTTGCCAACGATTGTGACGAAAGCGGCCAGGAAGGCCGTCAGAAGACCTCCCTCCCTTTGGTTAAGAGTGACAGTAGCACCTCTGACCAGATCGTTGGAGTGGTTGATCCAGGGTCCGATATAGACGTGGTAAGTCATTTTTGAAGAGCGTCAGAAATTGTTGCGTTTGCCTGCTGATAGAGGGCGGAAGTTTGCACATATTTGTAGAAGGGTTCAGTGCCGAGTCTATCTTTCTAGCTGGGCTGCTTCAGTAGGATGTGTGGCTTTTGTCCGCCTTTTCCGCCCACTGTTGGCCCAGTTTGATGGGTGCCGGTAGTCAAAAGCACCAGCCAAGCCGACTGATAATGCCCATGCATCTCTTGTGGTTCAGCCTGAGACACTTCGAAGTCCGTTCTTGAAAGCAAAAGGCCGCATCAGGACGTATGATAAGCATCAAGCACAACTCTGCCATATGGCTTGCCATGGCTGATGCTCGTTACTCCTCCTTTTGGCAATCGTAGCTTAAGTGAGGTCGGCCAAGAAGAACCTCTTGCTCGTTTCAGAAGGGGCGCGGACGCCAACGTCTTCTAGGCGAGATGCAACTGTCACAATACGAGCAGACAGCTATCACGCGAGCTGAACTCATCTTTGCTGCACTCACGGGTCCTTAGTCGGTTAATGTCGCGTTTATCGGTCAAAGTTCGTCTCTTCTGACTCGCTGACCAGTCTGTGTGGAACACAGGTGAATGCTTGGATTCGCATAACATAAACATGTCGCATCACAATACTCAGGTGCAGGCTGCACGAAATAGGAAAGACCAACACTCGTTAGCTTCATCATCCCTGCCAAGCGCACGCCAAGTGCTTGTGCAAGCCACTAGCGCGTCTGGGCAAGCAATATGTAATACTCCCAATGACCGGTCAGTCTCAACGCTTGAGCGTTTCGCAACGCATTCCGCCTGGCAGTCAGGCACCTTGCGCTCTCAAGCTATCGATCGTGAAGTACAGTGCTGATTGGTCGAGGCTGGCGTGCGCTGGCGAGAGGTGAAACGACAGGGTTACCGAGACATCAAGCGAGGCCAAGACGACATGGCTGATCGGGCTTCGACTCCGTAAGAGTTCTGTTTTCTACGTAGTTGGTCAGATACTGGGTTTGGTATACGGAATTTTCCACTTTTGCCAGGGGACACGACGTCTACGTTCTTCTCGCGAATTGACCCCATCCGTCTAGGACCTCTGTTCGCTGCGATAACCCCTTACGTGTGACGATAAGGCGAAGATTAGGTGCAGAAGCATGAGTCTCAAAATCCGCACACTCTACCAAGGAACCATTGTCCAGCCAAGCATCGCACAACTCAGCCGGGCTTTGGGAGGTGTGCATTCAGTACGAGAGACCCCCGCGATGCTGACGGGGCGGCAGTCGATGCTGAACCTCAGCTTCCGTTCGAAAGCATTGGCGCCTTGAGGGAGCGCAAAACCGTCTATCCGATTTCGAACGAAAGACCAATACTATACCAGTCTAGTACGACTTTCGACTCGTGAGCCTTGCACAAAAAGACCGTTGTAGTGCACCGTCTCCCTTGATTGAGGATAAGTGGCGTGCGCCAAGGCACCCAACATTGACTATCGCCTGAGAGATATGCTCCCGAGCTCAGACTACTCAGCAGTCTGGCACACTGACTGGAATGCTGATGGGCACGCTTTTCGCCAACCCACTAAGGCTTGTCTCCTTGAATTCCTCCTGCATGCCTCTCGCGGTGAGGCGCATTGCACGAATGGCATCGTCGAGCCTAACCTTTTGTGTTCCCGCCACGCTGTTCAAGGCTAGGTTGGCGCTAGAGATGGCCTTGATGGCGCCAAGAGCATTTCGCTCGATGCATGGCGCCTGGACAAGCCCACCGATTGGGTCACACGTCAGCCCAAGATTGTGCTCGATGCCAATTTCCGCAGCCTGCTCAATGGTTTCAGGCCCGGCACCCATACAAGCAGCATATGCTCCCGCCGCCATTGAACACGCGACTCCGACTTCAGCCATACAGCCACCTTCGGCTGCGGATAGTGTGGCTCCTCGCTTGTACAGAGAGGCGATTGCGGCAGCTGTCAAGAGGAAGATTGGAACGTCTCGTTCTGGATCGTCGCTGACGAATTCAGCGAGATACTTCAGAACAGCTGGGATTATTCCAGCGGCGCCATTTGTAGGTGCTGTGACGACTCGTCCACCTGCAGCATTGGTCTCATTCACTGCGATAGCATATACAGTGAGATGGTCCATGGCTGGGAAAGTAGTGCTTCGGACTGGAACGAGTGATACTGGATGCTGTGGAGAGCCTTGCAAGTGAGGAGTCCAATGTCGAGGTCTTCGTTGCGCGCTCATCCGTTTCGTGAGAAGGTTGTTGGCTTGTTGGCTCACATCTTTCCCATCGGAAGGCGTTGAAAGCATTGCAGAGACTTGTTGTGCCTGTAGGGATCCAAAACTGCCTGCGCCTGGCTGCTCTGGATACAAACCTCTCGTAAGGCGTTGGTAAAGAGCTGGAGCTCTTCTTCGGAGTCGAAGTGATCCTGGCAAAATGGAATTCAATGGTGCTTGCACGCCTTCTCGAATACTGTTGTCCATGACGTCCCAAAGAGCGAACAGCTTGTTGAAGATCTCATCGTCGCTGTAGCCGAGTCCTTTCTCATTCTCGTACATCAGTTGGGCAATGGTCAGGTTGTGCTGCTTGCACAAAGCTAATAGACTACTAGCGTTGTGAAAATGATAAGGAACTTGTCGTGCTTCATCACGAGATTTCATGGAGTCTTTGTATTCGGATTTTCCTGCTATCTGGGAAACCATGTTGCTCGACTTTGTGTCATCCACGGTCTCGACTACTACATCATCGGTGAGTAGAACTGGGCTGTCTTCGGAGCGTCGGGTTTCTTTGTAATAAGGATTCTGAACTAGGCTTGCTGCGTCTGTTACATCTGATTTACAATCGGAATCTTGGCTCTGACTCTGCGGCCCGGCCGAACGGACTTCCATGCCTCCATTAACAACGAATCCTCCGCCAATACTGAACAGGTCATTGGTCGCTATCGGATCACCATTCTGATCGAACACAGCGAGTCGCATACCGTTGCTGTGTAATGGCAGCTTGCGTGTCCATTCCCAAACAAAGTCACGAGGATAGTCGAAATCGATTTCTTGCGAGATAGAAGAAGATCCTATACGTAACCTTTTGGTCTCCTTGATTTCAGCGAAGCGTGTCGGGACGTATGTCGTGTCGACCGTCTCGACGTCTGCGCCTTCGAGGCCAAGAAGTAATGCGCTTGGTGTCATGTGACCTTCACCAGTGAGAGCTAGGCTACCGTAGATGGATATTCGTATTCTGGCAACCTGATGCAGCAAGTTTGCTTCGATGAGATCCGCAACGAAAATGTTGCCGGCGCGCATTGGGCCAACCGTGTGTGATGAAGAGGGACCGAGACCTATAGAGAAGAGGTCGAAGGTAGAGATGAGAGCGTGCTCTTGTGGAGATGTATCATGTTCGTCGTCTTTCAACCCTGCTGCAGCATTAATGGTCAATGACCGATATCCAAGACCATAATGTAGTGGTGCTCGAGCTGTCTGAGATCGATTGTTGTGTAGTAACTCGGAACGGCGATGCCATGGCACCGTCCACAACGCTCGGCGGCAAGGAGTGTGTCTGGCAATTTTCGCAAGTGACCTTGACGGCAGAGCTGGCCACATGATGTATGATATTTCAAGAAGGAGGTGCGAAAGACTGCCACTGATGCTCGCAATGAGCGCTGTGAGCCTTCCCAGTACTACAGCTCATGAAAAATCCCGCAGGTAGGTCTCAGATAATGCAGGAATCGAGCCGGCGACATCCTATTCTCGTTGCTCAGCTCGCCAGGAAGGAACTTGACCTCAGGCTTACCAGGAGCAATATGCCCAAAGCAGTAAAGATGTCTCAAGTAGCGGGATGACGAATTGGGAGATGTAGCCGCCGCTCCGTGAGGTCTCCGCCACGGGTCAAAGTCCAGCGAGATCAACAAAAAAGTTTCGGGATTATGACATGATAGTAAAGCCTTCCTCATAACCCTGTTAGATAGCATATTTGGCCACCTAGAAGACGGCAAGTATAGTACCCAAATCCAACACAGACACAAACTAGTCCTCTTACTGCACCGACTCGGGCTCGCAAAAGCAGATAGCAAGGCACTGCATACCACGAAGCACCCAGCACCCCCCACTTCACTCCCGCTCTCAGGCCCGCCAGCCAATCATGGACCTCGATCCCCCGGTACCAAAGTACAACAACAGCGACTCCCTCTCCTTCGCCTACCCATCAGTGCGCGAAAGATGGCCCGCAATAATCACGCAAATCATAGACGACGTGCACCGCACAATTTCTGACCTCCCCTCCGAACTCAACGACCACATCCCCGAAGGCAAAACAATCCTCTCCTCGCTCGCATCCCTCAAGTACGAAATGCAACACAACCGCGCCCTGACCCCGCTCCGCGACGACGGCAACCCCGACATCCCGCTCTACAACGCCGAGCTCGACGCCCGCACAGCCGCCGCGCTCGACGGCCCCGCCAACGAGGCCCCCAAATGGCACAACGCCGAGTGGCTCTTCAGCGAATGCTACATGTACCGCCGCATCGCGACCATCTTCAGCACGACCACGCACTGGAAGTCCTACGACTACTTCTCGCGCCAGAAGATCGCGACGTTCCGCTCGTCGCGGCCCGCCGTGCTCGAGCTCTGCGCCAAGTACAAGGAGATCATCACGAATATCCGGACCACGAACGAGGTCGTACCGGACGTGCACGATGAGGCCAAGATCGCGGATGCGGAGAAATTGCTCTTCACTGAGATGGCGGAGATCTGTCTGTGGGGCAACGCGACGGATCTGAGTCTGCTCACGAACATGACGTACGAGGACATCCAGAAGTTGCAGGGGAGTGATGCGCGGAAGGAGAGCGAGAAGAACATCCTCGTCAATGACTTGCCGAAGGCGTTCGAGATTCTGAATGAGGCGAAGCGGGGCAAGAAGGAGAGAAGGAGGGTCGACATCGTGCTTGACAACGCGGGCTTTGAGCTGTTCGTCGATCTGGTGTTGGCGGGCTATTTGCTTGCGACGGGCCTTGCGACCGAAGTCGTGTTGCATCCGAAGAGTCTGCCGTGGTTCGTATCTGATGTGTTGCCGAGCGATTTCTCGGCACTGTTGGATGCGATGCGCGATCCGAGGGCGTTCTATGAAGTTGGAGAGGATGGGAAGGAGCCCGTGCCGCTAGCTGAGGATGAGGCGGCCGATATCAGGTTCCTGTTCGAGCATTGGAGTCAGTTGCATAGTGACGGGCAGATTGTGTTAAGACCCAATGGGTTCTGGACGCATGCTGGGTCTTTCTGGCGGATGCCGAAGGTTGCGCCGGACCTTTATGACGATCTGAAAGAGAGCGAGTTGGTGGTGTTCAAGGGTGATTTGAACTACCGGAAGGTGATCGGTGATGTAGGTGGAGTCACCTCACCCTCCATACTAGAATGCTAACGTGTCAAACAGGCTGCTTGGGATCCCACTACACCCATGCACGAAGCCGCAGGCCCACTAGGTAAGTCATCGGGCATCAGAGTTCTAGCATTGAGGACATGCAAAGGCGACACTGTCGTTGGCCTGCCCAAGGGCAGAGACGAGGAGTTGAGACAGGAGCAGGGCGGTCAGCCCGAGGCTCGGAAGTGGGCGTGGAAGGGCAAATGGGCCGTGGTTGAGTTGAGTGATGGCAAGACCGCATAGATGCGGGTTACGTGAGTCCTCATAGACACAGACCGTAGGCTGCAATAAGACACTTCGCATGATATCAGCGTGGACGACAGCAAGGCGAGGCGCAATTGAAATGAGTCGGAGCTTGTCTCTTCATGGTGACACCAGCCAAGCGTCCCGAACAGACGCATCGGTGAGGAAAGCCCAAAGGCACTGCGTAGAAGCGGAACCAAGAAGTCAAGACACATCGGAAATATAGCAGAATAGCTGCACAAATATCCAATGTTGTCACACCTACCGCGTCGGTAGATCGGCACTTGACCCACAACTCCATCGCATCGCATCACAACTTATGCCTCTTCTCGCCACTCGCCAACTTCCGAAACTCCTCCTGGGGCGCTCCTTTAAGAAACACCGCCATGCCTCCCATCACCTCGCGCACACCCTGCGCCTCCAACGCATCATCATACGGTGCGCGGACCAGCTTCTTGATGCCCAACAACGAGTCCCTGTTCAGATGGCTGCCAAGCTTATCATCCAATTCCTCCAGAACGGCCTTCAGGAACCCGTCGCTGTCCTTCTCGTCCTTGCCTGAGAAGGTCTTGTTGACGAAGCCGCAGTGCACGAGTTTCTCGATGGGGATCTTGCGCGACATCATGAGGGCTTCGTTGGCAGTGGAGATCCCCATGCGCTGGACGAGGCCGTAGGAGGCGCCGCCTTCGGCTACGAGGCCGAGCGAGCTGAACGGGGTGAGGAAGAACGTGTGGGGAGCGGCATAGATGAAGTCGCAGAAGCCCAACAGCGCGGCGGAAATGCCCACGGCGGGCCCGTTGAGCGCACCAACGAGGATCTTGGGGTGTTGGTAGAAAGAACGCGTGAGGTCGAGGTTCTGGGCGACGAAGCCGCCGAGGATGTCGCGGCGGACTTGGTCGGGGTTGCTGTTGTCCGGGGTTGGTCGGGCGGAGCCAACATCGGCACCGGCGGAGAAGAAACGGCCGGTGCCGGTGAGGACTGTGATTGTGATGTCGTCGCGGAGGGCGACTTCGCGCATAAGACAAGAGAGGCGGTAGTAATGGTAGCTGGTCATTGCGTTCAGCTTTTTGGGTCGGTTAAATGTGATGATGGCGAGGGGTGCCTGGTATTTCAATGTCATCTCATTTTGTAATTCTTGTTGACTTGGGGCTGCCATGTTGGCGGTATGAGTATTTCGATTGGTGAAGCTGAGTGGTGTTATAGACTTGGTATGGAAGTCAGCGCACCGCTTGGTAAGTGAAAGACTTAGTATAAGTTGCAACGATGAAGCGGGAGGGCAAATGGTCGTTGATTATGCACGGTAGCTCGGCCTGAGATAAGAGCAGCAAGTTCTGGTATTATGTCCCTAGACTTTTGAGTTGGTGGTTCGCGGAGAAGTCGTAGTGTATTGCCTCGGCATCCTAAGCTCAAGGATGGGTCTCGCGCTGCTTCGCCGATTGGCTGGCACGCTAGTCGTGGCTAATGATGTTCCTGCCTGAGGTTGCCAGAAATATGTGGCGAGCGATGTGGAAGTTCGAGATGTAAAGATGATCAGTCCACTTCGCTAAGATCGTACTCAGCATCTGACAGCTTGAAAGGTCTGTTGCTTCTAGAAGCTCGATCTCTCGACGACTCGAACAGCCAGCACATCTTAGGACAGCGTGGAAGATGATCATCAACGCGCTCAACCGTATGCTGCGGCCACTCCGAGGCGCAAATCTCGAGGTAGCCAAGGTAAGGCTCCGAATAGGTCATGAAACCATTACAACATCCTAACTCACCTGCACAGTTCGGCATGTACCTCATGTTCCCCATCGGCTGGATGTACTACTTCGGCACGAACCTAGAAAACAGATTCTCAGTCCAGGGGTTCTGGCCAACACAGGAACAGTCGCATAAGATACCATATGAGAGGGAGGAGATCAAGGCTGAGGTGGAAAGGATACAGAGGGAGATGAGACGGAGGAAAGAGAGGGATGCGGCGTTGTTGCAGGCGAGTCAGGCATTCAAGCAAGTGAAAGAGGATGACGGCACTGCGGAAGGGTCGCAAGTACCGGCGAGCTGATGGTTCTGAGCTGCATAGCCTATATGCTATGTTTTGGTACGATACAAAAATACCTTTGAGATGGTAGCTGGAAAGATCTGAATACAGGGCCTGCTTCACTCCAGTTGGCAAGAACAAGTTTGATCCCGGTCAATTTCCAGTCTGCTTGTATACTACGCCCACCAACGCCGCGCTGATCATTATTTACACAGTTCATAACTCCTCTCTAATCACCTCCGCAACCTGGCCCGCCCTTCCCATAGTCTCCTTCGCAATGACCGAGCTCGCAGTCTGACTAACCACGACCTCCTTCGTAGCCTTTAGCGCGTCGGTGATGCTGTCCATGATCGACATGCCGCTGCCATTGCCGTTTGTGAATTCCCCGGAGATGTAGTACCACACTCTGGTGTATATTATGTACATATGTGCTGGGAGGTAGAGGTATGCTGCGGTGACGAGGAGGGAGGTTAGGACAAAGAGAATTGAGTCTGCGTGTGTTAGTATGAGCATGTGCCTTTTGAGGGAGGGGACCTACTGAAGACGATCTTCTCCGTGTAGGTCAGCATGTACAAGGAGAATGTGACTTCGTATTGGTAGTTCTTGAGATGGAGCCACCTGATGAGCGAGGTTAGAGGGGAGACTGATTGTCGATTGTCGCGCGCCATCCGCCGGTCAGCCATCCTTGCGCTTGCAGCTGTAAGTAGCGTCAATGGCAAAGCAGAGGTGGGTGAAATGGCGTGAGACAGCTGGAGGGCGGTGAAAGTAACAGACGTTACGAGCCCGACGTAACTGGTAAACGTATTGAGGTGCGTGGCTAATGCTAACAATGAAGTCAATGCTGTAGGCTGATTAAAGCAGACGAGGAAGTTCGAGTCATACTATCAATCTGCTTCCATCCCGACGCAGGTACACTCCGTGATGAAGCCCTGCAGTGGACTCCACTGGCAAATGATCTTCAGGAACAGAAAAGGAGCTAACTGGATTGGATGCGGCTGTTCCCGTCTGCAATCCACTTCTGCAGCGCAAACCCTCCCGTGAGAGCTTGCTTGCCGTAGTCACTTTCCGGATACGATGAGGGGCAATCTTGACAGCTGCTTGACTGGGACCTTCTACATCTGGCGGCAACAAGTTCAGCAGCGTCTACCAGCACCGCTTACCCTGTTCGGTTGAGACAGAGCACCAGGCGGCCTAGGAGCCACAGTAGCTTAGCGAGATTCCGCCCACAGGAGCTTCCTCGACTCCTCCATGTTTCACGCAAACAGGTTTGTGACCGCGACCGTCCCAGGTTTGCAAGTCCGACAGACTTTGAGGAAAGCGAGCTTGAATTCGCGGGAGTCGTGTCGGACTTCGAGGAAGACCTTGCCGAGGATCTTCACAGGTAGGTCGTTCATGGTCGTCATGTTTAGGTAAGCCTATAGCGGGGACATTGTACTGACCAGCTAAATACGACCGGTTTCTACTAGCTTCTCTTACCAGAGGCAGTGAGACTTTAAGAGACTAAGAGCTACAACGATGGTAATCATAGCTGCAGACTTCACAGAAGATTTGATAGTGGGTTTCGGTTGGAAGATCGTGGACTGTAGTCATGTTGTGGGCTGGTACAGCAATGTTTGATGTAGACCGATCCCCAGGTGGACCGTAATTAGCAATGAGCATTGTGTAGACATCGAACCTTACCTTTTGGTTACTATCTTCCAAATGCTGGAGGAATCGTGAAAAGAAGCAGAGTAGAACGATGGAAGTGCGTGTGACGAGGTCTTGGAGGTTTTGATTGACTTCGATTCTAACTTATCGCCCAAAACTGCGGCTCAGAGATCCACATGTGAGCGCGCACTTCACTTGTGCTTCAGTGTAGCCACTCCTTTGTGTCTTAATTTAGTCCCAGGCATTGGGAAGCACCAAGTCTTGTCCTTTTTCTCCGCCCTTAACCGGTTGCGCATATCCTCGTACCTGGCGATCTCGCTGCTAAACCACTATGTCACTATGTTGCTCCAAAGACGACAGAGACGGCAGGACCTGATCAGTGAAAAGGAGAATCCATAGTAGGCCCCGCGAGTGCCCAATAGCGTAGGCGTCACGAAGACCGGATAGAGTATTTCCACTGGGAGATCGTTGATGGTTGCTATGTTGGTGCACTGATTCTGGGGGGCATGAGGAGTGTTGGATATTGGCAGCTGGACATCAAGGACAACTCATTGGCCATCGACGTGTACTTAGCGAAAGGTGGTTGGGATTTGAGGAAGGTGTCGAGAAGCTGTGAGTTGCATGAAGAAGATTTGGCTGTAGCAGATGTCCATCTGTGAAAATCCCGACAGATTTTAATGTTGTCGCCGTGCTATAGAAGCTCTTCGGGCCCCCCATAAAACCTTGAGTTAGTGGTCAGCCTCTAACGGGTGTTTCATACTGTGCGGATGCGGATAGACGTTGCGAAGTGTCAAAGGGGTGAGCAAAACGTCGCCACAACCAAGTCGAGCGGAATGAATATGTTTGAAAACTTCAAGCACTTCCACAGGAACAGCCTATGTCTGTCCGATCTGTTCACTAGCGGCAGGCAAGGCAGCGCTCAAATGTGCTGGGAAGGAACGCTTGGCTCTTTGGTATGCCGCGCTTAAACTTCATGACACTTGCATTCGCGCGATATGCACTTCGATCTCACGCTCCTTTCGTCCCTGCCATCTGTCTCATCCAACTGCGCCGTTCGAGACATCGCCCGCGTAGCCGTGATTTGAGAGTCGACCTAGCAAAACTTAAGACTGCTCTTTTCGGCCCTTCAGACCTCTCGGCTTCTGCACTGGCGCATCCTTCTTCGGTCTCTGTGATTCTACGATAGCGGAAGCTCGTTGAACAGCAGCCACGTTCAAATCGGATCGGTAGCTGTTCTTTCCAACGGCATCTGCGATAGACTTGTAGATCCTACCCCACGTTAGCCCTCACGTTCCACGTTCCCTCTTGCAGAGTCGGCGTACTTCTGGTTCGATGATGTGCTCTTGAACTTGTGAGTATTCAAGCTCTTGGCTGGTGTGTTGCTCTTGCCCTCCTTCTTCGTCTTCATCACAACACCCTTGTCACCAGCTGGCTGGATAGAGACAGCCTTGCTGTTCACGAAGCCAGCATGAGTTCTGCTGTGCTTGTTTGCGAGATTGAAAGGGTCACGGGAGAAGTAGGCACCGCCGCCGGTCTTGCGCGAAACGAGGTAGGCATTTCTGGATCCTGCATGGAATTAGTACTTGTGGTCGGATGGGTAGAAGCGACAGGGTGGGTTCGTACGGACTACCTGCCAGAGAAGGTCATCGGAGACGTTCGATTGTTGAGACATTGCGGCTGGCTGTATGTGTTCTTGATAATCTACTATTTTACGACCTCGATGTTCTCGATATCGAATACGGCGAGGCCGCGCAGCGCTTGTGCGCCAAGATATCTGATGCCTTAATGCCTGGCTCCACCAGCTGCTTTTGCTGCCTGAGGACTAACTCGGAACACGTGCAGCTTTGTCAGCTTTACGGTGGAGGCTGGGCACGGCGCCCAGTCTGACGGCGACGCAATGCGCGGCTTGTGCATAGGCAGAGGACAATGATGAACTTCCGAGCCTTCCACTCCCCCCAACATCGCTTCTCGAGACTGATATATAGACTGCGCATGTAACCGTGTAGCGAGCAGGCCATCGAGCCTTTGTCAGAACATTCGACCACATACACTGCCGCCCAGATCCTACCTCAGTCTATCCAATACCCCCAGCAACCAGCAACCGCCCACTATGTATCTCATGTTCGCCGTCTTCCTCCTCTCCATGGTTCTAGGCACAGGTGAGACCTGCCAGTCAACAATATATCTTGCCCATTCTGACAAAGACACACAGGGCTATACCTAACCCGCCATACCTGGACACCCCACCTCCCCAACCGCGTCCAAGACATCCTTTACAACATCCCAAATCCAACCTCAGGCTACAGCCGTCTACCGGGCTTCATGTCCGACGTTGAAGGCGGCTTCACCTCGTCCAACTTCAATCTGTCCGACAACATTACCGAGGGTGATTCTAGGTCTGGGCTCGATGCACAGGGTAAACGCGACATACAGCGCATTATGAAGAGTCGTGGCATAGGCTTTGATGAAGCCAGGGCGTTACACATGCAGAGTACGTTCAAGGGGGCTGGTATTGGAAAGGACGGCCTACCCAACGATCCGAAGTTAGTTACTTTTGGAGGACGATGAGAGGGAGGAGGAGACGGGGAAGGAAAGCATTGGTAGGGCCTCTCTCTGCCATCTCATGTTGCGATGAAATCAAGCTGTCATAGCACATGGTAATGCTACCAGTTGAGCCTTTTGCAACTCCCTCCCAAAGGAAAAATATGATGTTCGCAATCCCTGTGACGTACACAGTGGTCTATCTACCACTGCATTTGTTCTGGCATGCTGAGCTACGAAGGCGTGAGGCGCTGGAGAAATTGTTCGCGATACTCTGCTGGCGGACGAAGACATATTGCTAAGCAGAACTTGCTACTGACAATGCTCACCCGGAATGGTATACCGGTACACCAAAGAGCTCCACTTGTGTGAGCACAAATCGGTCAGCACAGGCGTGTATGTGTGCCAGTCAAACCAGCCTTTCATGACAGCCATATCGGCATAGGGGAGGGGACACCTTTTGACCGCCCTCTGGCCAAGTGGACCCTCTATCACGACCCAGGACTAGCTGGACGGAGTCGGGCAGCTAAGCCTATTTCTTGCCCGCGAAAAGGGGTATTGTGGTGCTCAATATCACAACAGTACCTTGCATTCATGGCTTGGTTCAAAACGATAGTGCATGAGTTGGGACCGATTCGCGCCTTCGTGTTGCCACTTATGCAAGCATGAAGGTCTTGGCGCGATACTCCGCCCCTCGACTGCAGCTCTTTGAGCCGTCTTGCTACCAGATCCTTTACTCTACTTGCAAATCTACGTTGCGACCAAGAACATCTATGCTGGCGAATGCCCTATACAAGATCTGTTGAAGAAGGAGTCATGTGCAGAAGTTGACCTCTATCACTGACCCGAGCGACGATACCCTAAAATGGCCAGGCGCGAATATCAAGACTCTGAAGGTCTCCAACATGTCGCCACAGAACGACCGAAATATCCAGATCGAGAAGGCATGCATGTCGTTCAAAGCAACGAAAAGCAGGTCGTCCCAGCACCAGAGAAAGAAGCAGTCTACTTCTCACAACACGCAGTCGATCGTCCACAAGCCGGACAGTCTCCCAGCACACGGAGATACTGCGGCTTTTCGAAACGGGCTTTTATAATACTGATACTAGCGGTGTTCTTATTTGTGGCCGGTGCAGCAGTCGGCGGTGGCATAGGAGGTTCACTAGCAAGCAAGAGCTCGAGCAAAGAAATCGCACAAACAGAGACGTCTTCATCCTCATCCCCATCCTCTTCGTCAGGCGGCGCCGCCACAGTGAGCACGAGCAGCTCACCCAGCGCCGCAAGGACAACGATAATTGGAACGAGCACGGAATCAACAGCAAACCCCACCCAAACCGCAACAACCTGGGAAGGCACCTACGACTGCCCCGCCAAGAACGACACGACCTACACCCCCTCCATCTCCCCAACCGCTATCTACACAATTATCTGCGACGCCGACCAGCCCGAAGGCGTGCCCGCAGCCTCCTACGGCACAGTCAATGACCTCAACGACGGCGTCGTCGCAACCTCCATCGAGGCCTGCATCGACGCATGCGCGGGCAATGCCATCGGTGGCGGAGGCTGCACAGCCGTCACATACGGCGCGAACATCACACTTGCGCTGAGCAGGGGCGGGATCACGGGGAACTGCTTCCTTAAGAATGCGAGGGCGGAGACGTTTACGGTGGACAATTCGGGGCAGATTGTTAGTGCTTTTCTTGCACCAGTTGGGTGAGGTGATTTGATCGTTATCGGTCTTTTGCGGTACAGTCTCAAGCTTGTTCTATGAAGAGGTTGCGACATATGCTAGAATGTCAGCCTCACAAGAGCGCCTGGACGACATCATTATTGTCCGCGTCGCCTTCTCTCTTGCACTCTGAATCCATCAATACGCTCTTCGAGCACGACTGCCAGACCTGTCGGAGGAAGCAGTGGGAAGCGCAAATCCAGACAAACGACAAAATCGTGGGTCGTAAAGGAGAAACGAAAGGTCGATTTCCGGACTACTGTCATCGACAAGCCATGACAAGGGACCGACGACCACAGAGTCATGTCTTCGTTTTCCCATCGTGAGCTACAAGATAGGCGTGTCCCACGGTCGTTCGGGAAAGGAAGTCAAGACCACACCCAAAGGTGAAGGTGAAGGTTGGAAGGTATCACCATCACCGAGGCAAGGAGTTAATTGCGACATCACGAGGAGGTGTGTATGAAATGATCCACCCTGCATGAAGGTACGAAATTACTAACGTGAGAAGGATAATCATTCGGCCCTTATCGAAGGAGCCGAGCCGAGTCGAGTCGAATTAGACTCGTGCATATTCGTTGCCTGGCCGATGTGAGCGGTGCGGTGCGGTGCGGTGGGAACTAATACCTCACCTGAAACGTGAAGCTGTGCTGGGTGGGCGGAGCTTAATCGTGGTTGTTCTCGGCCGAGGACCAAATGTGCGTGTAGTTACATCCGGTGCGATATGTTAGGGCTATCCGAACGCACGTGGTTAGTGAATAAGTCACTGAATTCTACAGAGGAAGATATTAGGACCAGGATCTCAGATGTTCAGATTATGAAGTGAATCGAGATAGTGAAGTTTGGCAAATTCTCTGTAGCGCGTGCCCTCGGCAATGTCGAATCTGGGAGGCTCCTCAACCTTGCCATCCTTTCATGTAAGCTTCCACCGCTTCGCTTCGCTTCATCTGGGGACGCAGCACTGTGTCTTCTCTTTTGCAAAGCAGCTTCCGAGGGCCGTCAATTTTCGCATTTCATCATCTCCGGGGCTCGC
>Ga0210040_10002075_pt1 | contig 28917 bp, 27 predicted proteins | sample CryGeyCG12114_NA_FD_185462 | JGI IMG/M metagenome (GOLD analysis project Ga0210040, IMG submission 185462) | Groundwater microbial communities from aquifer - Crystal Geyser CG19_WC_8/21/14_NA (SPAdes) (version 2) | ecosystem: Environmental > Aquatic > Deep subsurface > Groundwater | place: USA...
CGCGCTTGGCAAGATGGGCAGCGAGGCGATGGTGGAGGGGAGAGGACATACAAGATGCTAAGGCTAAAAAAGCTAGCTCCCCTCCTTCTTTCAAGGAGGGGTTAGGGGTGGTTGGCATCGCTGAACGACAAGCTAGAAACTAGCTCTAAAAATCGTTCTGACGGTTTTACCACCCCCAACCCCTCCTTGAAAAAAGGAGGGGAGCTAGCTTTTAGCCGTACTATTTAGCCCAGCACTACCGCGCCAGCCGGAACGGTTACATCTTTAAACGCTTTGCGTGGCTTTAGGCCCAACAGCTCAAACATCTGCTTATCGGCGTCGAAGTCAGGATTGGGGGTAGTGAGGAGCTTTTCGCCGGAGAAGATGGAGTTGGCACCAGCTAGGAAGCAAAGCGCCTGCTCTGTCACGGGCATTTCCTGGCGGCCGGCCGAGAGGCGCACGATGGTTTTGGGCATCAGCAGGCGGGCGGTGGCAATCATGCGCAGCATTTCCCACACGCTCACGCGGGGTTGCTGGGCCAGAGGCGTGCCCTCAACGGGTACCAGGGCATTCACCGGCACCGACTCGGGGTGCTGGGGTAGGGTAGCCAGCGTGTGCAGCATGGCCACGCGGTCCTCGTCTGTCTCGCCCAGGCCAATGATGCCGCCCGAGCATACCGAAATACCAGCTTTGCGCACGTGCTCCAACGTGTCGAGGCGGTCGTCGTAAGTGCGCGTGGTGATGATGTCGTTGTAGTGTTCGCGGCTGGTGTCGAGGTTGTGGTTGTAGGCGTAGAGGCCGGCTTCCTTCAAGCGCTCAGCTTGGTACTCGTTCAGCATGCCCAGGGTGCAGCACACTTCCAAGCCTATGTTGTTCACTTCAGTTACCATGTTCAAGACGCGGTCGAAGTCGCGGTTGTCGCGCACTTCGCGCCAAGCGGCGCCCATGCAGAAGCGGGTAGAGCCGGAGTCTTTGGCGCGCTGGGCGGCAGATAGCACCTCGGCGTCGGGTAGGAGTTTGTGCGCCTGCACACCGGTGTGGTAGCGGGCGGCTTGGGGGCAGTAGGCGCAGTCTTCGGGGCAGCCGCCGGTTTTCACGCTCAGCAGCGTGCACACCTGCACCTCGCCAGTGGCCTGAAACTCGCGGTGCACGGCGGCGGCCTGGGCCACCAGCTCTAGCACGGGTTGGTGATAAATAGCGTGTACTTCGTCGAGGGTCCAGTCGGTGCGGAGCATAGAAAGTATCGGTTGCGAGTGGTCAGTTACCAGAACAAAAACGGTCCGCCGAGGCCGGAGAGGCGCTTGGGCGGACCGCAAGATACAGCAAACCGGGGTTGTGCCCTAGTGCGCAGCGAAACCAGGTTCCGGTGTTTGAGCCGCTAAGCGGCTGCCCTGCGCATCGCGGGTGTTTTTCTGCACGGCAATGGCACCAAATAGCGCCAGCATAAACGACATAGTATAGAAACCCTTTTCGCTGAGTGCCAGCGTGGCGTTCCACAATCCTACTGCCAGTAGCAGAATAGCCGACAAAGTTGCGAACCAGCTGAGACCGTAGTAGATACTGGTCACAGGAATACCTTCCAACTGGTCGCGTACGCTTTTTTGCAGTGATATAGCTGCAAACAGCCCGTAGAGCAACACCGTGAAATAGTACCCTTTTTCATTCAAGGGCATCGTGGCATTCCACAAACCTACTACAAAGGCTGCCATACCGGCCAGGAGTGCTACCCAAGACGCGGCCACAAATGCATTAGATGGTTTTTGCATAATATCAATAGCATGGACGGTAATATCGGAGGCGCTTATGCAGCCAGGTCAAACATAGCAATAAGTATGGGAACTAGAGATTCAGCCAGTCTTTCGACGTAAGCAAACTACCAAGCTGTAGCTGTGGCCTGGGGCGGCTAAAAACAAAACAGCCCCAGGCTGCTAGTGCCTGGGGCTGTTCAAGTGTTTGCGTGATCCCGCTGGGATTCGAACCCAGGACCCGTACATTAAAAGTGTACTGCTCTACCAGCTGAGCTACAGAATCAGAAGAAATACATACTCTCAGGCTGGTGCGGCAAGCCAAAGCCTACCTTCATGAGAGACGAAAAAGCCCCGCCAATTGCGAGGCTTCGTGTGATCCCGCTGGGATTCGAACCCAGGACCCGTACATTAAAAGTGTACTGCTCTACCAGCTGAGCTACAGAATCAAATTGCAATAACAGGAGCGTTTTCCGTTATTGTGGCACAAAAGTAGGGAGTTGCTCCCCGATTGTCCAAATATTTTGTTGAAAAAGGCTTTCTTTTTTTCATTCCTGACGCTACTTTTCAGCCAACCAATTCTGGCTCAAAAAGATACTGGCGCGCTACAAAAGGCAGATTCCCTATTTGCCGCCGACTCTGTAGAGGCTGCTTACCCATTGTACCGGCAGGTGCTGCGGGGGCAACAAGCCTACTCGCCCCGCATGCTATTGCGCATGGCATACGTGCAGGAAGGGCTGGGGCACTACCCCGCGGCGCTCTATTACTTGAGTCTGGTTCAAAGCCATCAGCCCCGCCGCGCTACCTGGTCAAAGATGGCCAATTTGGCCCAGCGCTACCGCCTCACCGGCTACCCCGATACTTGGCGGCAGCAGCTGCGCATCATGTTTCAGCGCTACTATTACCGGTTGTTGCAGGCTGCCTTGCTCATAGCAGTAGTGGCAGGTACCATACTGTGGGTGCGCCGCCGCAAACGGCAAGGCTGGTGGGTAGCCTACACGGTGTATGTGTTGGGCACGGCCGCCTTTTTGAACCTGCTCCGGCCTGAGCGTAGCGGCTTGGTAGCCCGGTCCCGCGCGGCTCTTATGGCCGGTCCCAGCCCCGGCGCCACCTGGCTGACTACTGCCGCCGCCGGTGACCGGCTGGTGATACTAGATCGGCAGGACATATGGTTTCGCGTGCGTTGGCAGGGGAAGGATGCCTACATCCGGCAACACGATTTGCTGGAAGTGCAGTAGGGTAGGACGTCATGCTGAGCGGAGTCGAAGCATCTCTACCGTGAGTAATTGCAAGCATTTGAGATTACCGTGGCGATTGAGATGCTTCGACTCCGCTCAGCATGACGGTAGTCAATTAATAGACTTTTACAGCGAAAAATCTGCTTCCTCTTTTCGGAAGTGATTGAGCACCAGTTTGTCGGATAGGCCGGGTAGGAGCTTGTTGAGGAAGACGGTGAGCTTGCCCATACTGGTTAGCACCAGGTCGCGGCGGCGCTGCTGCACGGCGCGTAGAATATGGCGGGCCACTTCCTCGCTGCTCATCATCTTCTGCTCGTCGCGGGGCGACTCGCCCTGGGCAGAACCGTCGGCGGCTAGGGCAGTCTGGCGGATGTTGGAGGCCGTGAAGCCGGGGCAGGCCACCAGCACGTGCACGCCCTGGGGTAGCAGTTCCGTGCGCAGCGCCTCCAGAAAGCCCTGCATAGCAAACTTGGAGGCCGAGTAGCCCGTGCGGCCGGGTAGGCCGCGGTAGCCGGCAATGCTGGAAATACCCACAATAGAGCCTTTGCTGGCCACAATGTGCGGCAGCGCAAACTTGGTGGTATACACAGTACCGAAAAAATTGGTCTGCATCAGGCGCTCAATCACACTCAGATCAGCATCCGCAAACTTGGCCCGCATGGAGATGCCGGCATTGTTGAGTAGCACGTCGAGGCGGCCGAAAGCAGTAATGGCTTCTTCCACGGCACGGGCGGCGTCGGCCTCCACGCCCACGTCGGCGCGCACGGTGTGGTGGGCGATGCTCAGCTGCGCGAGCTGCTGCGCAGTGTCGGCCAGGCGGCTTTCATCGCGGCCCGTTACAACAACGCTGGCGCCCGCCTGCCCAAAAGCCACGGCGCAGGCCCGCCCGATACCGGAAGTGCCACCGGTAATGAGTACAACTTTTCCTTTCATAACAGTCAACCAAAAACGGCGGTGGATATGGCCGGCAAAGCTACTGTTTTCTGGTAGTAGCGGGCAGTGGTCGAGTAGAGAAATAAACCGGTCGATTCTTGAGCAGGCACCGAAAAAATTCTCTCTACTTTAGCTGCTAACGCCACTGTCGCCTGGCTTTTGGGTAGGGGAAGAGTGGTCAATTTGGCAGTATCCGCGACCCTTTTTTATCGTTTTTTAAGTAGTTGTCTATGCGTTCAACTTTACTGCGGGTAGTAGTGGTGCTGGTGCTGACGTTGCTGGCCGGCCGGCCAGTGTGGGCATCACACCTGCTGGGTGGCGAAATCAGCTACCAGTATCTGAACGCCAACGGCGCCGCCGCCACGCCTTTCCAATACCGGCTGTCGATGGTGATTTACTTCAACGCCGATGAGGTGACCTCGCAGATACCGGGTGGCCGGGCTTCCGAAACAGTAGGTATCTACAGCCGCACCACCGGCTTATGGCTGCGCTCCGTAACGCTGCCGCGCACCCAAAACACACTTATCAGGCCCGCCACCAACGGCTCGTGTACTGTCACGGGCAATACGGCGGTGCAGGTGCGCCTCAACCGCTACGAAGCCACGGTAGCGCTGCCGCCCGATGCAGGTGGCTACTACGTATTCTTTTCTGAAACTGCTCGTAATAACGACGTTACCAACATTGTGCGGCCCAACAACGAGGGCATGACGCTGTACGCGGATATGGCTCCGCCCAGCATTCCCAACAGCTCACCCAATTTCTCCGACACGGCCGTAGCGGTTATCTGCCAAGGCGACACGACTATCATCGTCAACAACGCCTACGACCCCGACGGCGACCGGCTGGAATATTCTTTCGGCACGCCCTACGGGGGCACCTACCGTACGGTGCCCGGCTACTTCGCGCCGCCGCCTCAGCTGATTACCTACCCTGCACAGTATAGCGCGCTGCAACCTTTCGGCCCGGCACCGGGCAACTACGCGTTTCTGGACAAAAACACGGGGCTGAGTCGGTACGCCGCACCTATGTTGGGCAAATACGTAATAGCGGTGGATGTGCGTGAATACCGCCGCATTGCCGGGCGCGACAGTCTGGTGGGCACTACCCGGCGCGACGTGCAGCTGGTGGCGCGCATCTGCGAGCCCAACAAAGCGCCCGTATTCAGCAGCAACGGCACAACAGCACAGGAGTATACCGTGCTGGAAGGCCAGGCGCTGGTGCTGCCTACTACTGCTACCGATCCAGAAGGCCAAACGATTGCGCTACGCGCCGCCAGTGTATTGCTGGACGGTGCCAGTGGGTTCGACGCTACCTTCAACAACAATCCTGGCACGGTAGCTACTACCGGCGGCACAGGTACGGTGGTGGTTACCGGCGTGGGCAATGTAACGGGTACCTTCCGGTTTGTGCCTGCGTGCGGCTCGGCCCGCTCTGAGCCGTACGACGTGATTGTGACGGCCACCGACAACGCCTGTAATAGCAAGAGCGCGGCCGTGATTTACCGCATTCGGGTGGTGGCTGCGCCTACCGTCACGGCCGGGCCCGACCGGGCCGTGTGCTCGGGCGAGGCCACGCAGCTGGGCGCGGCAGCCGTGGCAGGTATCAGCTACCAGTGGAGCCCAGCCACCGGCCTCAGCAGCGCCACTGCTGCCAACCCTACCCTCACGCCAACGAATACCGGTGCGGAGCCGCTGGTGGTGCCCTACGTGCTAACTGCTACCTCGGCTGGCGGGTGCACGCAGCAAAGCACCGTGCGCGTGACGGTGAATCCGGCCCCTGCCCCGGATACCATCAGCGGTAGCCGCTCGGTGTGCCCATTGGTGCAGGGCGTGACGTACAGTATCCGCAACCCGCGCAACGCCACCTACCAGTGGACGGTGACGGCCGGCACCATTGCCAGCGGGCAGGGTACCAGCAGCATTACCGTGAACTGGGGCGGCGCCACTGCCAACGCCAGCGTGCAGGTGCTGGGCACCACGGCCTATAATTGTCCGGCCCGGCCCGTCACGCTGCCTGTTATCATCAACCAAGAGCTAGCCACCGAAACGCCGACCGGACCCTTGCGCGTGTGCCTGGGTACCACCTACACTTATCAGACGCAGTACACCAACGGCTCCAGCTACGCCTGGCAGATTGCAGGCGGCACGCAGGTAGGCACTAGCCTCGCCAGCGTGCAGGTGCGTTGGGACCGGCTGGGGCCGGCTACCCTGCGCGTGACGGAAACCAGCAACCCCAGCGGCAGTGTGCGCTGCCTGGGTGTGAGCGATCTATTGAACGTGGAGGTAGTAGCGCCACCGGCTACCAATCTGGCTATTGCGGGGCTGGCGCGGGTATGCGTGGGTAGCGAGCCGGTCACGTTTACGCTGCCGGGCTTTGCCACTTCCACCTATCAGTTTACGTTGCTAAACACCACCACCCAGCAGACTACCACGCTACCAGCCACGGGCAACACTACCACGTTGGTGGTGCCGGCCGTGGGCACGTATACCGTCACGGCCCTCGAAACCAGCGCCTGTGCCGGGCCCTTGTACAGCAGGCAGTTTGTGGTTGATCCGCTGCCCGTGGCGGTGGCCATCACGGGGCCAGTGCGGGTGTGCCCCGAGAACCTGACGGGCCTGCGCTACTCGCTGGCTGGCCTGCCGGGCTCTACCTACCAGTGGACCGTGACTGGTGGTACCATCAGCAGCGGCCAAGGCACCAGTAGCATCACAATTGATTACCCTAGTGATGCGACGGTGAAAACTGTGCAGGTAGTGGAAACGTCGCAGTATGGCTGCGCCGGGCCGATGAATACGGTACAGGTTCATCCCGATAACGTAAGCGTCAGCCTGCAAGTGGCCAGCGTGAGCCTGACCAGCGACCAGCAGGTACAGCTCACCTTCCAGGCGCCAGCCAATGCCGATAACCCTCAGCGTATCATGATCCAGCGCCGCGCGGCGGGCACTACCGCCACCTTCACGCAGGTAGGCGACGTGCCCAATACCGCCACTACCTACACCGACGCCTCTGCTGATACCGACACCCAGGCCTACGAGTACCGCCTGGTCCTGACCAACGCCTGCGGCACCGAGCTGAACAGCACGGCGCATACTATCATCCATGCTACCGCGCTGGCTACCGAAGCCATCGGCGGCCGCGCCGAAGGCTCGGTGCAGGTGCAGTGGAACGCCTACCAGGGCTTTGTGGTGCAGCAATACGAGGTGTACCGCGTAGCCGACCAGGGCGCTGCCACGCTGGTAGCCACCGTGCCGGGCACTACCTTGCAGGCGGCCTTTGCTACCAGTGCAGCGGGCTTCAATCAGTGCTTTCGGGTGAAGGCCATTGGCGCGGGCGCGCTGGCATCATACTCCAACGATGCCTGTGTGGACTTCGCTAATAAGATCCTGCTCTACAACATTATCACGCCCAACGGCGACGGGCTGAACGACGTGTTTTTTGTGGACAACGTAGCGCTCTACCCCGGCAATACCCTCACCATCTTCAACCGGTGGGGTAAGGAAGTGTACTCTACCCGTGACTACCGCAACACCTGGGGCGGCGAGAAAACCGGTCCTGGCACGCACTATTACCTCTTCAAGCTTGCCAACGGCACGCAGTACAAAGGCTGGTTTGAGATTGTAAAGTAATCTGTCTGAACCACGGATTTCGTGGGCTAGCAGTCGTGTGGTTGCTAAGGCTTTGGCTTGATTAGCGGCTAGGGCAGCAAAACGCTCCGTAGCCTAGGGCTGTAGACCTGAGAAGGTGCGGGAAGCAAAACCGTTCATAAAATCCGTGTAATCCTCAACATCCGGGCGAATCCGTGGTTCAGACAGATTATCTTTGTGGCGTGAACAAGCATGCAAAGAAAATTCCGGCGGAAGTGCTCCGCGAAGTAGAGATTCAGGACATGGTGGCCGAGGGCAAGTGCATCGTCCGCCACGAGAACCTCGTGATATTTGTAACTCAGGTAGCGCCCGGTGATGTGGTGGACCTGCGCATCACCCGCAGCAAAAAGAACTTCCTGGAAGCAGTGCCCACGCACTTCCATAAATATTCTGAGTTGCGCGTGGAGCCGTTTTGCCAGCATTTCGGCACCTGCGGGGGCTGCAAGTGGCAGCACCTTGGCTACGATACGCAGGTGCAATACAAGCAGCAGCAGGTGGAAGACACCTTGCAGCGCATTGGCAAAGTGGAGATGCCGGCGGTGCTGCCCATCGCGCATTCGCCCGCCTTGCAGTATTACCGCAACAAGCTCGAATTCACGTTCAGCTCTCTGAGCTGGCTCACAGAGGAGCAGATCAAAAGCGGGGCTGAGTTTGACCGCCGCGCTCTGGGTTTCCACACGCCCGGCCGCTTCGATAAGATCATAGACGTGGAGCACTGCTGGCTGCAACCCGAGCCCAGTAACTCCATCCGCCTGGCCGTTCGCGACTACGCGCGGGAGCACGACCTGCCCTTTGGCAACCTCGTGAAGCAAACCGGCCTGTTGCGCAACCTCATCATCCGGACGGCGGAGAGTACCGGCGAGCTGATGGTGATTTTGCAATGCTACCGCCAGCACGATGCCCTGGTGCCGCTGCTGGATTACATCTACGCGAAGTTCCCGGAAATCACCTCGCTCAACTACGTCCTCAACGACAAAGGCAACGAAACCTTCCACGATCTGGAGGTAGTCTGCTACAAGGGCAAGCCCTATATCGAGGAGGAAATGGAAGGCCTGCGCTTCCGGGTAGGGCCGAAGTCGTTCTATCAGACCAACTCGGCGGGCGCCTACAACCTCTACAAAATTGCCCGCGACTTTGCCCAATTGTCTGGCAATGAGCTGGTGTATGACCTCTACACTGGCGCCGGCACCATCGCCAACTTCGTGGCCCGCCAGGCCCGGCACGTGGTGGGGGTAGAGTACGTAGAGCAAGCCGTGCAGGATGCCCGCGTGAACTCCGAAATCAACGGTGTAACTAACACCGAGTTCTACGCCGGCGACATGAAAGACGTGCTCAGCGCCGACTTCATCCAGCAACACGGCCGCCCCGATGTGGTCATCACCGACCCGCCCCGCGCCGGCATGCACCCTGACGTGGTGCAGCGCCTACTGGAAATGCGCGCCCCGCGCATCGTCTACGTCAGCTGCAACCCCGCCACCCAAGCGCGGGATTTAGAGCTGCTGGACGAGGCGTATAAGGTAGTAAAGGTGCAGCCGGTGGATATGTTCCCGCACACCCATCACGTGGAGAATGTGGTGCTGCTGGAGTTGCGGTAAATAAGTAACCTGATTGTCATCCTAAGCGGAGCGAAGAACTTTCTCATGTGAGAACGAGTCGTTGTTATACCTGTTATTTTGGTGTGATAGTGTCTTTCTCTCCGTTTAGGATGATACTAAAGACAATAAGATTAACCTCGTTGTATAAATACTGAGTTATTATGATTTCTAAAGACGACTTTAAAATTCATTGGAATAATGAATCAGTTGGATTGCTAAGCGATTCGAGGCCAGATATGTGGTATTTAGAAGGTAAATGGATAAGTTATAAAACAACTGCTTCTGAAGGTTTTGAATCAGCAATAAAGGAGTCAAAATCGAAGGATGTTTTCAACAATCTTTCAAGAGGAGTAGAAATCTCTTTGCAAGATTCTGAAGGTAACATGACACTTGCTATAGTTATAACTCTGAAAAACGTCGATATCTTTTTGAGAAGGATAGCTGTTAGTTTAAAATAAAACATGGACTACGCCAACGACCCCGAACTGAACGGCAAATACCTCGGTACCATCACCAAGGATTTCGCTGCCGTTTCCGATACGCTGCAAGAGGCTTCCTCGCAAATCCGGAAGCGCGATATTTCCAAGTACCCGGTGTTCATCTTCGCGCGGCAGGAGGTGCCGCTGGGCACGCTGCTGGTGAATGCTGATGAGGCCGGCCTGGAGTGGCACGTGTTTGCCTCCTACCTGGAGCTGCTGGTGCAGCAGGGCATTGTGGGCGTGGAGGGCATCGAAGCCTTCCAGCAGACCTACAAGGATGCCGACGAATTCTGCTGCCTGTTTGTGGTAGATGAGGAGTTCACCAACTTCGTGTTTGTTCCCTACCCTGAGGATTAGGGTAGGCGTGTCATGGCGAGCGAAACGAAGTGCAGCGAAGCCATCCGTCCTGAGCAATGAGCCAATGCCTTGACAAGCACAAAGCCCTTACGTCTGCTCCAGATGTAAGGGCTTTGTCACGTAGGAAAACGTCTGCTGAAAACAGAACGGATGGCTTCGCTGCACTCCGTTTCGCTCGCCATGACACTCAGCTTTCCACTACCTTCCGCAGCACCCGGCACGGGTTGCCCACGGCCACCACACCCGCTGGCACATCGCGCGTGACCACGCTGCCCGCGCCAATGACCGAGCCCGCGCCGATGCTGACGCCGGGCATGACCAGCACACCAGCGCCCAGCCACACGTTGTCGCCAATGGTGATGGGCCGGGCAAACTCCCAGCCAGCAATGCGTGGCCCTACCTCCACGGGGTGGCCGGCCGTGCTCAGCACCACGTTGGGCGCCAGAAACACGTTGTCGCCGATGGTGACGGGGGCGCAATCCAGCACCACCAGGTTGTAGTTGGCGTAGAAGTTTCGGCCTACCCGGATGTTGTAGCCATAGTCGCAGCGGAAGCTGGTTTCGATGTGGGCGTCGGTTTCGTAGCCGAGTAGCTCGGCCAGCACCTGCTTGTTTAGCTCCACTGGCTCCTGGTTGTAGCGGTGGCAGAGGCGCTTGGCGCGCAGGCGCTCGGCTACCAGGGTAGGGTCGTTGGCCTGATATAGTTCGCCGGCCAGCATCTTTTCTTTTTCGGTGGGCATGGGGGTAGGAGGGAAGGACTACTGATCTTCGGCCAGCCACTGCATAGCGCGGTACTCGCCGGGGCCGAAGAACAACTGGAGTATATCGTCGGTGAGTTGGAGGCCGTTGGCGCTGTTCGTAAGAAACAGCAGACTCTCCTTCCGCTTGGGAAACGTCATAAAGAACCCTTTGAAGTCGCCATTGTTGCCCCAGTGCCACTGTGCCGGGCCACACGAGGTAGTGGCCAGCCCTACGCCATACGCCCACGCAATGTAGGGGTCGGTGGGACTGGCGGGTGTGCGGCAGCGGTTGGCGGCCGTTGCAGGAGTCAGCAACAGCTTGTGGGTAGCCGGGAGCAGACCACGACCAGTTAGCAAGGCCTGCAAAAAACGGTTGTAGTCTGTGGCAGTTGTCAGGAGCGAGAAGCCGGCATTGGCAGTGGCAAAGCGCCTGATTTCCGTCGGTTTGCCCGCCTTATCGTGACCAGCTGCGGCATTGGTATCGAAGGTAGCACGCCATACAAAGCTGCTGCGTGCCATGCGCAACGGCCCAAAAGCTTCTTCCTGCGCCAGCGTCTCGAACGATTTGCCAGTGATGTGCTCTAGCGTTTTCTGAAGCCATGCAAAGCCTTCGCCGGAGTAGTTCCAGCAGCTGTCGGGTGGGTAGCGCAGGGCTAGGGTGGAGGTGGCCCAGGCCGGACTGAGCGGATTTTTGGCCCAGTTGGGTAGGCCGGTGGTGTGCGTGAGTACCATACGCCCCGTGATGGTAGCCGCTGCGGGCTGCGCCGCCAGGCGAGGGTAGGGACAGTAGCCGAGCAGTGGCTTGTTGAGGTCAATGAGGCCGCGGTCGTGAAGACGGAGCGCCGTATAGGCCAGCACCAGCTTGCCCAGCGAAGCTGCCTGAAACGTGGTATTATCCTGTACCAGTTGCGTTGTGCCGTTCTGGCGCAGCCCCAGGTGGTACGTCGTTACGTGGCCGTTGCGGGTGTACACCACCTGCATGCCCGGCACCTGTTGCTGGCGCATGAGGGCGGTGAGCTGTGCCTGTTGGGCCAGGCTGCCAAAGCTGCTCAGAAGAAACAGCAGACTCAAAAAGTATTTCAAAATCAAGTGCCGTTTCGAGAAGCTATTGGAAGTAAGGAAGCTGTTTAGAAAGTCTGAAAATTCAAGAGTGCCGGTCATGCTCCATCTGGCGTCCGCTTGTCGAAGCATCTTTGCCGCTTCGTTTTAGCGGCTCATACGAAGCGGCAAAGATGCTTCGACAAGCGGACGCCAGATGGAGCATGGCCACCTGACGACTTTTTAAACAGCTTCACCATCAGTATCGACGAGACGAAAGATAGTGCGTCTCTACCCCGGCCTCACCAACTCAGGAAATAGCAAGAGGGTAGGCGCAGCACAGTAGCTACTAAAAACGGGCCGCCCCAAGGTAGGAGCGGCCCGCTTCGTGCGTTTATTACATAGAAACTTAGCCCAGGGTGTGATACACTGCCTGCACGTCGTCGTCCTCCTCAAACCGGTCGATGAGCTTGAGGACTTCCTCGGCCTGCTCCTCATCCAGCGACACGGTGGTGTTGGGCACGCGTTGCAATTGCGCGCTAATCACGTTGATGCCTTTTTCTTCCAGCGCCTTTTGCAGCTGACCGAAATCGGGGAAAGCGCATTCCGCTACCATCAGGTTCGTTACGTGGCCGTGCTCGTCCTCCTCCTGGTCTTCGTACACGTCTTCGGCGCCGAAATCAATCAGCTCTAGTTCCAGCTCGTCGCGGTCGAGGCCCTCGGCGGCCAGCTTGAACACGCCTTTGCGGGTGAACGTGTAGTCCGATGAGCCGGAGGTGCCCAGCGTGCCGTTGCCGCGGTTGAAGTACATGCGCACGTTAGCTACCGTGCGGGTAGGGTTGTCGGTAGCGGTTTCTACCACAATTGCCACGCCATGCGGCGCGTAGCCTTCGTACACAACTTCCTGGTAGTCTTTTTCTTCGCGGCTGCTGGCGCGCTTAATGGCGGCGTCTACCCGGTCTTTGGGCATGTTCACACCCTTCGCGTTCTGAATGGCCGTGCGCAGGCGGGAGTTGGTGTCGGGGTTGGGGCCATTTTCCTTCACGGCCATCACGATTTCCTTGCCGATGCGAGTGAAATCCTTAGACATCCGGTCCCAACGCTTCATTTTGCGGCCTTTGCGAAATTCAAATGCGCGTCCCATCTATAAGGTGAAATAGTGAAAGTATGAGTGGTGAGTTTTTCGTCCGGCGCAGGGCCGGAAGGAGTCGCAAGTTAACAGAAAGCCAGGCCGGGCGCAATGTTGAACACGGCTAGAGAGGCGAAGCAACAAGCTTTTTTGCTGTTGTGAGGGTAGGGCCTTCAACACCAAAACAACAGGAAACGCAACGCAACGGCGTAGCCACGGCCGAACATACCACAGCTACGCCGTTGCGTTGTAAAAAGCTATCCAACGACACCGCTATTCCCAGGTTTTGGCGCTTTGGCGCCGAAATTTCTTGGGCGTTTTGTGGGTGGGTTTCTCTGGCTTCACACGCTTGGCCTTCTTGGGCTTTTTCTTCAGTAGCAACGTTAGGCCAACAGCTAAAACACTAGCGCTTGCTACGGCAATCAGCTTTTTCGGTAGCTGGTCGGGTGGGGCAACGGGCAGGTGGGCCACGCCATTCTCATCGAGGCGAGCGGGCGTGTAGGCGTAGCGGCCGTAGAGCGGCATGGGGAAGTTGTCAGCCAAGTATTGTAGCCCGGCGGCAGCTGCCGAGCCCGTAATAACAGGCCCGTGACCGCAGCCAATGGCCTGAGGCTGTAGCGCTGCCAGCTGTTGCACGGAGGCACGCACCTGTTGCCAATCGTAGTTGAAAGGCGCCCCAGCCACACTGATGTTGGGGCGTTGCAGCAGCAGCGAGGGCACCGACTCGTGGTTGGCCGTGGCGAAGGCATCACCACCGAGCAGAGTATAGTCTTTCTCGCGGAACAGTGCTACTTGCCCCGGCGCGTGGCCGGGCACGTGGTACCACTGCCAGTCGGGCAGGAAAGGCGGGTCTAAGTCGTTGGCAGGTAAGGCCTGCACGTTGGAAAGATGAAAGGACTGCGGCGGGAAAAATCGGCTGACGAAGGCCAGCGAGCCACCACCTTCCACGGTAGGGTCGGCGGGCGGATATACGGCCCGGCCGGTCAGAAACGGTAGCTCCAGCGGGTGCGCCAGCACCGGCACGTTCCAGTGCTCCGATAGTGCCTGTGCCGAGCCGGCGTGGTCCATGTGGCCGTGGGTGAGGATAATGGCCTCGGGGTGGGTGCCAGGGTAGAACAGCTTATCAGCGGCCTCAATAATGGCCTTTTCGGAGCCGGGTAGGCCCGTGTCCACTAGTACCCACTCGCCGGGCGTTCCGGTTTCAACAAAGTACAGATTGACGAAGCGCTGGATAGTGAGCTGGTGGACGCCGGGGGCTACTTGTTGCATAATAGTCGGGAAAGAGATGAATAGGAGGTATCTTATACGGAGAGTTGCCGAGCAGGGTAGGGAGTTAAAGCAAAAGCCCCGCCCCGCTTTCGCATTGGAAAGCAGGGCGAGGCTACAACGACCCTGTCATTTCGAACGCAGGGAGAAATCTGGCATCAATACGCCAGATTTCTCCCTGCGTTCGAAACGATAATGCTTACTGCGCTACGGCTTCCAGCTCCAGTACCTCGCTGGTTTTGGCCCGTAGCTCTTCGCACAGGGCCGGGTTGCTGGCCAGCTCCTGCCCGAAAGAAGGAATAACCTCTTTGAACTTGGCTTGCCACTCGGGGGTAGCAGCCCGCTCCGGGAAGCAGCGCTGCACCAGGCCCAGCATAATGCTCACGGCCGTGGAGGCACCCGGCGAGGCGCCCAGCAGCGCGGCAATAGAACCATCGGCGGCCGCTACTACCTCGGTACCGAACTCCAGCACGCCGCCTTCCTTGGCGTCTTTCTTAATCACCTGTACGCGTTGGCCAGCTACTTCCAGCTCCCAGTCCTCGGCGCGGGCCGTGGGCAGGTAGTCGCGCAGGGCGTTTAGGCGGTCTTGCGGCGACTGGCGCACCTGCTGAATGAGGTAGCGCGTGAGGGGTAGGTTTTTGGCGCCCGCAATCAGCATGGGGCGCACGTTGCCGGCCCGGATGGATTTCAGCAAATCCAGGTAGGAGCCTTTCTTCAGGAACTTAGTGGTGAAGCCGGCATACGGGCCAAACAGCAACTCCTTGCGTCCGTTGATCTGGCGCGTGTCCAGGTGCGGCACCGACATGGGCGGCGAGCCCACGGCCGCTTTGCCGTATACTTTGGCGCCGTGGCGGGCAATCACATCGGGATTGATGCACTTCAGCCACTGCCCGCTCACGGGGAAGCCGCCGAAGCCGTGCCCTTCCGGAATATCCGATTTTTCGAGCAAGGGCAAAGAGCCGCCGCCCGCCCCGATGAACACAAACTTGCCATACACCTTGCGCGAAGCATCGTTGGCCCGGTCGCGCACGCGAATGCGCCATGTGCCGTCGGGTTTCTGGCGCAGCTTTTCTACCTCGTGGTTGAGGTGAAACGACACGCCCGGCAACTCTTGCAGGCGTTCAAACAATATTCGGGTCAGCGTGCCGAAGTTGACGTCGGTGCCGATGGGCATAGTGGTAGCCGCTACGGGCGTTTGCGGGTCGCGGCCGTCCATCACCAGCGGCATCCAGTCGGCCAGCTGCTGTCGGTCCTCACTGTATTGCATCCCCGCAAACAGGGGCGACTGAATGAGGGCATCGAAGCGCTTGCGCAGAAAGTCTACGTTGTTGCTACCCCACACGAAGCTCATGTGCGGCACTTGCTGAATAAACTCCTGGGGCTCGGGCAACACGCCCTTTTTCACGAAGTAGGACCAGAACTGCTTGGACTGCTCAAACTGCTCGGCAATTTTCACGGCCTTGCTGATGTCCACGGAGCCGTCGGGGCGCTGGGGCGTGTAGTTGAGTTCGCAAAAAGCCGAGTGGCCGGTGCCGGCGTTGTTCCAGGCATCGGAGCTTTCGGCCGCTACCAGATCCAGCCGCTCAAAAATGGCGATGGTGAGGTCGGGTTGTAATTCTTTGAGCAAGGTGCCCAGCGTGGCACTCATGATGCCGGCGCCAATCAGAATTACGTCAACAGAAGAATTAGAAGAGAGCGAAGGGCTCATAGGTAAAAGGTACAGAGCGAGAAATCAGGAAGAAAACGCAAAACTATTCGAGTTGTTCGGTTTATGTACGCGAAAATCTGCGCAAGCTGCGCCGTAGGTGACGCTCCAAGGGGTTGTAACCAACCCCTTCTGGAACACCGCTATAGTGGCAGAGTTGAACAATTTTTTTCTAAACCTTGTACTAAACACAACTCAAGCTAGTCTGGTTGCGCATGATTCTACATTATATCGTCTACACCAGTGTAGCTGCAGTTCCTTTCAATCAGGCCGAGCTAGAGCAGATCCTGATTCGGGCACGAGCCAAAAACCATGGGTTGCGCATTACGGGTATGCTGCTCTACAGTGCCGGCCAGATTTTGCAGGTGTTGGAAGGCGAGCTGGAAACCGTGCAGCAATTGTACGCAACAATTGCCCAGGACGCGCGCCACAACCACGTAGAGCTGGTAGCCGAAGGCAGCAACGACCGGCGCCTGTTTCCGGACTGGAGCATGGGTTTTGGGGAGGCGTCGGCCCCAGAGTTTGCTCGTCTGGCTGGGTACGTTGACTCCAGCCGCACAGCTTTCCTGCTACCCCGCGCCCACAATATCCCCATAGCGCTACGCAATAAGCTGATGCAGTTTGTGGTTAAAAAAGATGCTGCATAACGCTGATTATAAGATAGTTGTATAGTGTGTATAATGCCATATAAAGCCCTGATTTAGGGATTTATATGGCCGGTTGGTTTGTTCTGGTATACGATGAGCAACCTCCCCCAACTACCCCTCTTTGATACGGCGCCCGTGCGCACCCACGCCGCCAAAATCTGGCTACCCAAGCGCGTGGTGTTCACCCCCGATGCCCTCGACGAAGAATTTGGTCAACAGATATTGGCTCGCGTAGAAGCGCACGGCCTGGAGGTAGAGTTGCTGAAAAGTAACCGCATCACCAACCTGCGCGGCGCCGACGCAGCCGAAACCTACCGTCGGGCCAAGAGCACGCTGGCCGTGGTGAAAGCTCCGCCCAGCGCCCTGCGCCTGCAACCCACCCCACCCTCCGCCGACTGGCAAATGAACCTGGCCGAAGGCTGCCCCGCGCACTGCCAGTATTGCTACCTGGCCGGTTCGCTCTCGGGGCCGCCAGTGGTGCGCGTGTTTGCCAACCTGCCCCAATTGCTGGAAAATACCGCGCAGTACGAGCAACCGGGCTGTCTCACCAGCTTCGAGGTGAGCTGCTATACCGATGTGCTCGGCATTGAGCACCTCACGGGTAGTCTGGCCGAGTGCATTCGCTATTACGGCCAGCGCGAGGGTGCCCGCCTGCGCTTCGTGAGCAAGTACGACCACGTAAATTCTTTACTGGCCCTACCCCACCACGGCCATACCCGCGCCCGTTTCAGCCTGAATGCCGAGCCGGTGGTGCGGCGTTTGGAGGCCGGTACGGCTTCGCTGGAAGCACGTTTGCAAGCCCTGCGTCGGTTGGCCCTACCGGTGGCCGAGGGTGGTGGCGGCTACCCAATAGGCGTGGTGCTGGCCCCCATCATGCCCATTCCTAACTGGCAGCAGCACTACACCGATCTGCTGGACCGGCTGGCCGCTGCTCTCGATTTTGACTGCGACCTGACCGTGGAGTTCATCACCCACCGCTTCACGCCCGGCTCCAAAGATGTGCTGCTGCAATGGTACCCCAATACGTCTCTGGACCTCGACGAGGCTACCCGCGCCGTGAAGCGCAACAAGTTCGGCGGCCACAAATACGTGTACCAGCCCGACGACATGCGCACGCTCAAAGCGTGGTTTTACCAGGAATGGCAGCGCCGCTTCCCGCAAGCACCCATCAAGTACTGGACGTAAGTAATGGTGAAGTTGTGAGGTTATGAATTTTTGAAGACGGCGCCGCATTCGCTCGGCTGTGCTTGAGGGGCTGCGCCCCGAATCCTTCCGCGTCATCTGCCCAATGCCTACCCAACGAGATGCAGACGCGCGCAGCGAAGCTGCTGGAGCGCAGTGCTCACTCGGCACAGCCGAGCGAGTGCGGCAACTCACCGTTTCACCTTTCCCTACCCCAAAAACACAAACTGCCGCACCGACTCCCAGGGGCCGCCGCGGTAGGCCCACAGGTGCAGGCCTTTGCCTTGCGCCTCAAAGGGTTGAAATGATGCACTTAGCTCCTCGTGCAAGGCGCGGGCTTGCTTTGGATCAACTTTGTTTTGGATCGTGACGTGCGGCCGGCGGCGCTGTTGGTCCTGGGGCGTCAGGTAGGGTAACCACTGCTGTTGCAGCTCCTGATGCAGCGTTTGCAGGTCCGGGCTTTCGAGGGAGTAGGCCACGCCGCGTCCCAGAAACTGCACTCCCGTAACGCTCAGAGAAAGCGCAGTCATGTGGCGGGCGCGGGTAGCCAGTTCCTGCACAATGGCCTCGCGCTGCTCACCGGGCAGGTGGTGAAATAACGTAAGGTGAGCCGCCAGATAGTTGCGCTCGGGCGGGAAATGTGCTTCGCGCAGGCGGTTGAAAAACTGCTGCGCGTCCGCGTCGAGCGTGAGCGTCAGGATAAGAGGAGCGTCCAACGGAGAAGGGTAGGGAGTTTAGGCGAGCAGCGTACTGCTTTGAATGAGCTGGCCGCCACGGTGTTGCACATCAGTGCGCGCACCAGCGTAGCCCTTTGCATCGATGGCGCGGGTGGCGTCCTCCAGTACATACGTGGCAAAGCCTTCGGCCAGCGCATCTTTGGCTGTGAAATACACGCAGTAGTCGGCGGCCAGGCCAGCCAGGTACACATCTGTCACGCCCCGGCCGCGCAGGTAGTCGGCCAGGCCGGTGCTTTTCAGGTGGCCGTTGTCGAAGAAACCGCTGTAGCTATCAATTTCCGGGTTGGTGCCTTTGCGGAAGATGGCCTCGATGCGGTGCTGGTCTAGCTGCGGGTGTAGGGCGGCGCCGGGCGTGCCCTGCACGCAGTGGTCGGGCCAGAGCACCTGCTCGTGTCCGTGCAGCGGAATACGGTCGAACACGGCGTGGCCCGCGTGGCTGCTGGCAAAGCTCTGGTGGCCGGGCGGGTGCCAGTCCTGGGTAGCCACTACCAGACCAAAATGCGGTTGCAGTGCATTCACAATGGGCAAAATGGCATCCCCATCGGGCACAGGCAAGCGGCCACCGGGTACGAAATCAGGTTGAATATCGATCAGAAGGAGTGCTTTCATGAACAAGTAAGGGAAGGTAGTACGTCGGCCAAACGCCAAATCAACAACAGCCAAGTGCCCTAGCTGGCGGGCGGCGGCAAATTAGCAGGCGCATCGGAGAAAGCCAGCCTCAGCGCGTGATTCCGAGGCCAACCGTTGGCTTTCGCGCTTACTTTCGCCTAATACCCTGTACCTTGTCGCCGGGCAGCCGGTAGGCAATAAGGCTCGTGTAGCGTGTGAACGTAAGAATAGTGTTGGGAGCAGGAGCAAGAGCTGTGGGACTGGTGTTGGGCGCTACCCTTTTACTGGTGAATACTACAGCGGCACAGCTGTTGCCCGCTAGTCCGTCGGGAACGACCGCCAGCGAATTGCCCGCCGGTTATGTGCGGGTGCCCACTACCCGCGTGTTGCTCATGCCGCCGGTCGGCTTTGGTACTGCGCCGGGCTTCGCGGGGCTGCGCCGCGGCAACGTGGCCATGCAGGTCTACGACTTACCTACCACCAGCTACTACGCCAATGCCGCCAGCTTCGGCCCGGCCAAGATTACGGCCCGCGGCGGCAAGGTGCTGACCGACGATGTGGTGCAGGTGCAGGGCTACCCAGCCCGCCTGATCTGGGCCGAGCCGCAACCCGCCCGCCGCAGCTACCAGCTAGCGTTTGGCGACTCTACCTTTGCCGTGCTGCTGACCACCACGCCCTACCCCGCCACCGACACGGCCACGGGGACAGCGCTACGGCAAGCGCTGCTCTCGGCCCGCTACGAACGTGGCACCGCACCCGACCCCTTCGCCCGCCTCGGCTTCCGGCTCGATGACAAAGCTTCGCGCTTTACGTTTGCGCGGCAGATGGGCAACCAGTTGGTATATACGCTGGCCGGCAGCCGCGCCGAGCCGCTCGGCAACGAGCCCGTGGTAACAGTGATACCCATGCCTTTCAGCTCGGCTATGACCGCCGCCGACGTGGCCAAGGACCTCATCACAACCCTGCGCCAATATGGCCTCACCGAGTACACCGTGCGCCGCACCGCCACCACCCACCCCCACGAGCTAGAGAGCTATGAGGTGGAGGCTTACGGTAAGCTGCGTGGGCAAAAAGTGCTGATATTTCAGCAGGTGACGGTGCTGCGCAACACTGCTATTGCCTTGGAAGGCATTGCCCGCGATAATTACGAGGCAAACTTAGAGGAGTTCAAAAAGCTCACGCACTCCATTCAGAAGAAGTAACTGCGTAAGAATGGCTACTGCGTTGCCCGCCGGATGCGCGTGATAATTTCAGCGGCGGGTAGGGCTGACAGTTTTGGGGTGAATGTGAAGGGCGTCGTGACGGTGGCTGTTTGCTCGCCGTAATAACAGGTGTGGTCTTTGGTGATGCGCACTACAATAGCCGTCACGCGGGCACCATCAGCAACGGATATCGTGGCAAGGCCCTGGTCCGACATATAGGGAGTGTACGTGAGGCTATTCAAATTCTTGTAGGCTATGAAGACGTGCGTAAAATCGCCTTCTGTTCTCTTTTGGGGTGTCACCTGAATTTGCACGGGTAGGGAGGCCCCTGGCACCAGCCGGTCGCAGTTCAGCCACGAGGCGCTGTTGAATGCCCTACTACTGAGCGTAACATGAAAACCAGTGTTGGTTGGGTTGGGCCTGATACTGGTTACCGAATCGTTGGGCACCGACCGCCAGCCAAAATCCTCCGCTGGGCCAACATAGCTGGTGAAGAGCTGCATGGACGCAGGAGTGCTCAAAGCACTCGGATTGCGAGTAAGTAGCTGGATGGTTTCACCCCGGGCAAGCTCCAGCGGCTTGGTATCCTGAAACGCTTTTATTCGTAGCATACCCGCCGACTCCAGCAAGTTGCCGCCTTCCCAATCGACGGTAACAGTTGGGAGCATTGCGAAGAGGGTGCCAGCCCGATCGGAAACTTCCTCTACCTGTATTTTGATAGGAGAAGAAGACAGTGCGCTTCCATCATATCGAGTAAAGGTGCTGCCTTTCAATAGAATACTGTTGCCGTAAGCGGTAGTGAGCTGCGTAGCTTTACTGGTGGGCGCAACCTCAAAAGATTGCACTTGTGCAGCATTTTGCCGCATCAAAGTATACAACAGCGGGGTTGCAACAGGCGATTCGCCGTCATCTGCGGTAGCATCTGGTGCAACGGACGTGTTCTTCTCGCAGCCAGTGAGTAGCATGAAAAGAGTGCAGGCAAGGAATAAGCAACGTGGCATGACTACTTGGGTTGTATGGGTAAGGGAGTAGGCTACAGTTTTCGCACTGCTTCCGCAATTTCTTCTTCGCTCATTTCCATGAGAACAGGGCGGAGAGGGGTAGCGGTACCGGTGGTGCCAGTTTGAGCACCGTAATAGAACTTGCCCTCGTGGTATTGCAGTGCCACTGCCGTAACGGGCAAATCGGCGGGAGCTGCTGCCGTTGCCCAATCAGCAAGCGGAGTCGCACTGGTGGGGTAGGCACCCAGGGCTCCATTGAGTGAGTTGAATAGAACATACACCCGCGTTTCGGTCTGGTCGTTGGTGAATAGCCCCTGCGGTTGCACTTGCACGGGCGCAGCGTTATTGTCGTACACAAACCGGTCGCAATTCAGCCAGTTAACCTGATATTGAGCCAGGTAGGAAACACGCGTCACCAGCGAATTACCGTTTCTGGAAACGGTTACGGCACTAGAGTCAGGCGACAGACGCCAAGTGAACTGGCGAGGCACTGTGGTGGTATCGGACAGAAAAGCCTGCATCCCGAGCGTAGTGCTGGTGGCTGCTGGTACGACATTGCGTATCGTTATTTTCACGCCATTTTTGAGCCTGACAGACGGCGTGAGAGCACGAAGAAAGAACATGCCGCCCGACTCAATCAAGATGTTGTAGGCAACGGTTGGCGTGCCAGTCAGCACCATATCGCCCCGCTTCAACACCTCCCGAAACTCCAGCCGAACGCTTGGCACACTACTTCCATTGGCGTGCTGAAAGGCGGCCGGTGGAATGGTGAGCACCGTGCCGTGCTGGCTGGTGAAGGTGTTGGTAGTGCCCGCTGTATAGGTGAAGTATTCTGTGGGCACTGCATAACGGGTTAGAAAGTCGGAGAGTGAGTTGCTTGGAGGCGCACAATCAACCAAATCAGCTTCTTTCTGGCAGCCAACTACACTCAGAAGTAAGCCACAGAAACAGATAAGTGGGAGGCGGGTAGTTAGCATAAACGGGATTGAATAAGTGAAGAGAAATAAGAAGTATTAGGGCAAATCCAGTGAAACGCCTACCTGCAACGATGCGCCCCACGGCCGGCGCCGTGGCAGGCCGGTGCTTGGCTGGGCCGTGGGCGTGAGGAAGTAGCTGAATGTGGGTTGTACCAACAGGCTCCAACGGGCATTGAGGCGGTAGGCAGCTTGTGCCCCCACGTGCAGGCGTAGGCCCACGCGGCGGTAGGCCGTGGTACTATCCGAGAAGGCAATAGGCTGTTGCTCGCAGGCGCAAGGCGTTCCTTCTGTGGTGCGCCCCCCAAGCAGTACGGTAGCCGCCGCGCCTCCTACTACCCCGTAGTGCCACGCGCCGTGCCTACCCAGCCAGTACCGCGCCTGCACAGGTAGTTGCAGAAAGCGGTAAGTATCGCGGCTGCGCAGGGAGGTAAGTGTGCTATCCGTTTGCAATTGCAGGTTCAGGCGGGTAGCATATTCGGCGTAGCCCACGCCCAGCGTCAGTAGCAGCCGTGGCGAGAAAACGTAGCCCACATTCAACTGTCCGCTGTAGGCCAGCGCCCAGCGTTCCAGCGTTGCAACGCTGCCAGCCGGGGCGGTTCCCAGCGTGCGGTACGTTAGCGCTGGCCCTGCCATTGCCTGCACCACCCAGCCGCGCACCGAGGTAGAATCGCGGGGCGTTTCGGCTACCCGTTGTGGCTGTTCCGTAGCAGGTAGGGCCGGCTGAGCCAGCGCAACCGGCCGTGTTGCCAGTGCAACCAACGGCGCTACCTGCTGCGCTGCATCTGAAGACAGGACCAATGGCTGCATAAACCTGCTACCGTTGCGGCTGCCAGTGCCAGTAGGTATCTGTATTTCAGTGTGGGTAGCGGCTGCCACCGTGGCTTGCGTAGAATCGTAGGTGGTAGCTGGGGTAGCAGTGGAGCGGTTGGTTGCCCGGTTTGCTTGCATGGCAGCAGCGCCTGGCACCCGTTCAGACAGGAGTAGTGATGCCGCTGAGGTTACGGACGCACTAGCTGGTTGCCGTAGTTGGCCGCCAGAGCGTACGGCGGAATTCTGTGCTGGTGCGAGGGCAATAGGAGCAGTGACCACACTACTCGCACCTGCGCCAACGGCAGGCGTAGCTGCTTTGGAAGAAGCAGTTGCACGTACGCTGTTGCCCACGGAGGCGGGTAGGGTAGAGGGTGAGGTAGCCGATTGACTTGCTCGGGTACGAGCAGAACGCGGGCTAGAGGTAGTGGTAGATCCGGCCACTAGCTCGCCCGGCCGGGTAGCTTTGTGCGGAGTTGGTAGCGGCCATTGCGTTACCAACACCGCCACCAACCCAACTAGTAGCATCAGTATCAGCGCCGTACGTGGCCGTAGCAGCCACGCCACGGGGCGTGGCCGACGACGAGCAGCTAACTGCCGCTGCACCCCCGTCCATGCTGCCGGCGGGGGCGGACTTTCGTAGTCCGCCAGCTTGCGGCGCAGCTCGCTGTATAGTTTATCTTCCTCAGGATCAGTCATGGGTGCAAATGCGTGTCGTTGGTGTAGAGGCGCTCCTCCAGCAGCCGGCGCGCCCGCGAAAGCTGCGACTTGCTGGTGCCCTCCGAAATGCTCAGTAGCTCCGCTATTTCGGCGTGTGAGTAGCCCTCCACGGCGTAGAGGTTGAGCACAGTGCGGTAGCCGAGCGGTAGGGTATGCAGCAGGCGCATAAGATCTTCCGCTGATAAAATCTCTAGTGGGGTAGCATCGGTGGTGGGTAGCTCAGCAGCTTCTTCGCTGTTGATGAACTGGCCACGCTGCCGGTGCTGGTGCCAGGCATTGAGAGAGGTGGTAACGGCAATGCGCCGTGCCCAAGCTTCAAAAGGACCCTGACCACGGAATTGGTCGAGGCGAGTGAAAATTTTTACAAAAGCGAGCTGTAATGCGTCCTCTGCCTCGGCCCGCGACGGGCAATAGCGCAGGCACACGCCCATTAGCCGCGGCGCCAACAACTCGTAGAGGGCCTGTTGGGCTGTCGGCCGTTGGCGCCGACAACCCGCCAGAATATCATCTATAGATTGCGCCATGCATAAGAATAAATGAAAGAAGGATAGGTAGTAAAAACCGGAGCAGCGTTCTACGGGCATGACCGGCCTCCTCTGCGAAGGGTTGCGCGGGATGTAAAATTTAAATCCGCCGTAGCATCTTTACTGTCTCAGCTTTCCAGTCGAACCTATCCACTTCCCCTCCTATGCTACTACCCCTCTACCAGATCGACGCCTTCACCGATCAGCTCTTTGCCGGCAACCCTGCCGCTGTGTGCCCGCTTACTGCGTGGCTACCCGCCGAAACCATGCAGACTATTGCCGCCGAAAACAACCTAGCCGAAACGGCTTTCTTCGTGCCGCGCGAGGGCAAAGAGGCCGAATACGAAATTCGTTGGTTTACGCCCGCTGTGGAGGTAGAGCTGTGCGGACATGCCACGCTGGCCTCGGCCCACGTGCTGCGGCGGCATCTCAATTTCCGGGGAGAAGAACTAGTGTTTCACTCCAAAAGCGGCCCGTTACGCGTGAGTCAGCACGAGAGTGGCCGCCTCACGCTGGACTTTCCCAGCCGTCCGCCCCGCCCGCTCGACACGGCTCCGGAAGGGCTGTTCGCGGGGCTGGGTGCCACGCCCCGGCAGCTACTGGCCGGTCCCGATCTGGTAGCGCTATTCGACACGGAAGAGGAGGTTCGGGCGTTGCAACCCGACCAGGCCCTGTTGCTGCAAGTGCCCTACCGGGGTATCATCGTCACGGCGCCGGGAAGCGGGGAGGTTGATTTCGTGTCGCGCTTCTTCGGGCCGCGGGTAGGCGTGCCCGAGGACCCCGTCACCGGCTCGGCTCACACCACGCTAGTACCGTATTGGGCCGAACGGCTAGGCAAAACTGAGCTACGCGCCCGCCAGGTGTCGCCCCGCGGCGGCGACCTGTGGTGCGAGCTGCGCCAGGATCGGGTGCTCATCAGCGGCTACGCCGTGACGTATCTGAAGGGGGAAATTGAGGTAGGGTAGGGAAAATGCGTACAAAAATAACGCGGCTATTTCTGCGCTATGTTTTGGCTACCGTGTGGTTCGTCAATGGGTTGGTGAAAGTGTTTCATTTGGTGCCTCGGCACGAAGCTATTGTGGCCCGCATTTTGGGTGCCAGCTACGCCGTGGCTCTTACCCGACTAATTGGTGTAGCTGAAATAGGAATGGCAATATGGGTGCTGAGTAGGCGCTGGGTGCGGCTGAATGCCGCCGCGCAAATAGGGTTGGTACTAGCAATGAATGCATTGGAATTTTGGCTGGCGCCTGATTTGCTTCTTTGGCATCGGTTTAATATTGTGTTTGCCAGTCTGTTTGCGTTGGTGGTCTATTACTATGGTTTTGTGCTACGGCCTACATCTGAGTTACCTGCCCCATGAGTTGGCTGAAGCATCATCCATTCGGGGTAGAAGCACAGCTGACCCGCACGACCGTCCTCACCTTTGCCGCACCCGCCACAGAGCTACAGCAGTTGCTACCCGAATGCCTGACCCTGGATACACTAGACAATGCGTGGGGCTTTGTGGCCGTGGCGCTGGTTCAGACCCGCAACCTACGCCCACAGGGCCTACCCGCTTGGCTGGGCCACGACTTCTTCCTGATTGGCTACCGCATCTTTGTGCGTTACACCACGGTCACCGGTAAGCGTCTACGAGGCTTATACATTCTGAAATCAGAAACTGATAAGCGAAAAATGCAGTGGCTGGGTAATCTATTTACTAGCTACCAGTACGGTTTCATCGACGTACAGCAGGCCTGTTCCGGCCAAAGGCTCGCATTCGAGTCGAAACAAGCTAATCTTGTAATTCAGGTGGAAGCGCTACCGCCGGAGCATGAGGTGGCGCTGCCCACAGGGTCGCCATTTGCAGACTGGCGGCAGGCTCGGCGGTTTGCGGGGCCGCTACCGTTCACATTCTCCTACGAGCCGGCTACCCGGCAGGTAACTATTGTAGAAGGCATTCGGGAAGCGTGGCAGCCCCAACCCGTGCGTGTACAACAGGCGCAGATTGGGTTTCTCAAACAGATAGGAATACAGCAATTGCGCTTGGCCAGCGCCTTCACCATGACGGATATTCCCTACCGTTGGCAGAAAGGGCGGATCGAACAGTGGCATCCATGAGAAAACACGGCCAAGGCACTTGGAACATCATTCGGTTCAACTGGCACTTCTACCTGGCGGCCACTGGTGGGATGCTGGTGTTAGGAGCAGCCGCTACATACAATGCCATCCTGCACCCCTACATCTACGTGCTGATGAGCTTAGTAGCGGGGCCTGTTCTTGTATCGTTGGCCGTTTCGTATTACGTCTACGATTACTCGAACCTATATACGCTCGACTGGCTACCATGTGAGGAAGTGGCTTGTGATGAATTGGTTGTGAACATCCATGCTGGCTTTGACGAAACCAGCGCGTTGCTTCGGCAACGCTTTGGACAAGCGGCTATGCGCGTGTTAGACTTTTATGATCCGGCCCAGCATACGGAGATTTCTATTAGGCGGGCGCGGGTAGCTTGCCCGCCTTTTCCAAATACTGAGTCGGTGCGGCCTCACGCCCTACCCCTAGCCGATGCGTGTGCCAAGCGGATATTCGTACTGTTGGCCGCCCACGAGATCCGGCAGCCAGTGCAACGGGATGCTTTTTTTGCGGAGTTGTGCCGCGTTCTGCATCCGCATGGAAGAATTGTAGTAGTAGAGCATCTACGCGACCCTGCCAATTTTATGGCCTATACCGTCGGTTTTTTGCATTTCTACTCTCGTGCCACATGGCAAAGAGCATTCCGGCACAGTGGGCTGGTGCTGGAGCAAGAACAAAAAATCACTCCTTTTATCTCCGCTTTTATCCTTCGCCAGAATGGAAACGCAGCTTAAATTCATTGGGGGAATATTAGTACTGTTGGCACTCCTGCACGCTGGTTTTCCGAGCCACTTCAACTGGCCCAACGACCTACGGCCACTAAGCCCAATCAACCGGCAGATGATGTACGTGCATACGCTATTCATTGCCTTTGTAGTGTTGTTGATGGGCGTGTTGTGCCTGGGTTTTGCCGCCGATCTGGTGTACACGCACTTAGGCCATGTGGTAGCGTTGGGCCTGGGAGTATTTTGGCTGTTGCGGCTACTAGTGCAGTTCTTCGGCTATTCAGCTGAACTGTGGCGGGGAAAGCACTTTGAGACAACTATACACGTTGTCTTTGTACTACTCTGGGCATACATCACGACGATTTTTTTACTCGTAGCTATCGGATAAGCCAACATCTCTTTTCTTCGGCTTTCTTGGCCGCTATTGGCGCAGCCAGCCTATCGGGATTGTCGCCTAAAAACTTGCTCTAGCTTTTGCCGCTGATTTTTTGGTTGTGCCTTCTGGCAGTTTACAGACCAACCCCAAGCCGGAAACCAGCGCTATAACTGGACGCCTACCTTAACACCGGCCGGGAAATAGAACCCCTGGTGCCCATAATCGGAAGTGCCGCTCTGAAACTGAGCGGCCACAGCATCCGACTGGTTGTGCCCGTGCCGCCAACCTACGCCCACGTATAGATCCAGAAAAACCCGGCCGGGCGGTAGGGGCGCCTGGTAGCCTACTACGCCCGCCACGCCGTACCGGTTGATAGTGGTAGTGACCGGAATACGACCGTACTCGAGGTACTCCAAGCCGTTGGGACCTTTCACCTCGCGCCAGCCCAGGCCAGAGTAAGTCATGCGAAAATGCTGGAAATTTGGTCCGTAGCTCACATAAAGCCCCGTAGGATAGGCGTGATGACCCGGACGCAGATACAGGCGATGCCGCAGCTCCACGCCAGCGCCCCGCACAAATTCGCCGGGGTAGGTGGCGGCGTAGCCCGGTGCGTTGGGCCGACCAGCAGAACCGTGGTACAGTTGCGCCGTGAGGGCAACGCTCTGCCGGAGGTGGCGTGGCAATCCGTATTCTACCTCCACCCAATAGCCACTCAATACCACGTGCTGCGGTACGAGCTTCAGCGCCAGAAAACGGGCGGCGGGGGTAGGGAGCGGTGCCTGCTGGGCGGCGGTGGGTAGTGCCCAGCAGGCCAGGAGCCCCACGCACACCCACCGCCATACCGGGCGCAACTGCCAGAACAGGAGGCGCATTAGGGTAGGGGCGTGATGGGCAACAGGCTCAGTTGCTCGAGCTTCGTGCCTGTGTAGCGGTATTGGTAGAGGCCGTCTTCGCCGATAGCCAGCAAGATGCCCGCATGCGGAATTACGTCGGTAACCTTCACCTGAAAATGCTCTTGCAACGTGAGTTGGGGTGCCTGTTGGGTGGAGAAGGTTTTCAGGCCGTCGCTGTCGCATACGAAAAGCTGACCATTATCTACTCCCAGGCCCTGCGGCCCCGTCATGGGGTAGGTTTGGGCTAGGCGGGGCTGGTCCAGATTAGTGAGGTCGATGACCTGGAGCTGGTTGGGGCCACCCCCGCAGAACCGACCGTTGCGCAACGTTACATAAGCGTAGTTACCATCTACTACTACCGGGTCGCAGCTTACAATATGCTGATAATATGCTACTTGTCGTGGTGCCTGGGGCGTGGCAGCATCAAAGATGTACATGCCGCGCTGGGTGCCGAGGAATAGATAGTGGTCGTGAGGAAATATCGTTTCAACACCGAAGGCTAACTCTACCTTGGCACCTGCCACGGGGGAAGATGGCGTACGAAGGTCGAACAGA
>Ga0210040_10002078_pt1 | contig 28900 bp, 1 predicted proteins | sample CryGeyCG12114_NA_FD_185462 | JGI IMG/M metagenome (GOLD analysis project Ga0210040, IMG submission 185462) | Groundwater microbial communities from aquifer - Crystal Geyser CG19_WC_8/21/14_NA (SPAdes) (version 2) | ecosystem: Environmental > Aquatic > Deep subsurface > Groundwater | place: USA...
TCATGTGCAGCGAATGTGCGGTTATCAGGGCCAACAACGACCGTGACAATCGCTGATGTCAGGCTTGGTGACCCGTTGTCCATCATGGGACTGTCCTTTCGTGTGTCCATCTTCTCGGCGATCACCTGCTTCTGCTTGATCGCATCACGGAACGACCTCTTCGGCTGCTTCGTTATCTTGCCGGACCGGTCTTTCGAGCTTGCGAATGAGCGCTTTCCGAACATTTTGGCGCAGTTGACGAAGAGAGGAATCGTAGTGAGCGGCGGGGGAAGTCGTAAAGAGTGGACAGGTTAGTTGACGCGTGAAGGTGGAAAGCTCTTGAAGTTTCTCAGATTCGGCACTTTTCGTGAAAAAGGCACAAAATCCGAGGAACTCAGTATACTTTGCAGTACACTTGATTGTCGAGCTGAGGCTTGTCTGGTCGCGCGTAACTCTCCCGGAGTGGGGGGAGGCCAGGCTTAAATACAACTGCAGCCCAGCCTAACCCCTGCAGCCTACAGGCTGTGCAACCTGCATTAGCTGCAGCTTATTCGCCAGCCTTGTTGTCAAGCAGCGACGCTTGCGATTGTTTTGGCGCATATAGAAGTGATGGAAAAACATGGAACAGCCTGCTTCCTTGTAAGAATCTCTGAGCATAAGCGAAGACAACGCAGCTGCATGACGTTGTCGGTAGCCAAGAGGAGGAAGGCCAACAAGTCGATTGTCGATGAGGAACGCTTTCTAAACCTCCAGATATCGACAATGCGCTCAAGATCCACCTCTGTCCAGTTCCAGCGCGTTGACGAACTACGAGACGCGGAATGATCACGACGTAACGTGATCTTGTGACTCACGAGCGGCAGAGTGCCACCCTAGCATATCAGGCAAGGTGCGTCTCTACTTGCGCCAGGTCAGACTTAGGTCCTCCGTTCGCAGCATACCGTATTTTCTTGCTAGCTTAGCTAAACGCTAGGAGAGGGCAGCCTAGTAGCGTATAAGGCTAATTAAGTAGATAAATAGAAGCCCCTAAATAAGCTTAAGCTAATATTAACTTCTTTTAAAAGATTTTATTAGTAATACTTATTAAAGCTCTTCTTATCTTAACTTACTTATATTACTATAGTTTTTATTTATTACTCTTATTATATTATTACTTACTATAGTTTATACTTTTTACTACTACTTACTTCTTTTTAAACTAATACTAAAAATACTTAATTTAGTTTATTTATATAAGTAGCTTTTAAGGCCTTATTTATATAATTTTAAAGATTAAATTAGTATAATAAGCTTATATAAATTAGTACCTTTTTAGTAGAAAGTATAGTCTTTAGTCTTATTTAAAAAAAAGTTAAAAATTATATTTTACTTTTTTTATAAGTATATTAAAAAGCTAAAAGTATACTAAAAGTTAAAATAAAAATAATACTATATAGAAAGTTTTAAGTAAAATAGCTAGTAAAAGCTTTAAATAGTAAAAGAAATAAGTATATACTTTAAAGTACTTACTTATACTATATAAAATATATAGTAATAAAAATACTAAATAGTAAGTAGTAGTTATAATACTTATTAGTATATAATAAGTAAGTTTAAAAAACTACTTAAGCTTAAGCTAAAGCTTTTTTAATAGTTTATTAAGTAGAAGTAGATAAGATAAAAGATATTATAGTTCTACTTTTAATAATATATAAAGCTACTATACTAAATACTATATAATCTTAATTTAGAAGCTCTTAAAAGTATTAGTAACTATACTTAAATTATAAGTAAATACTAACTTAAGAGCTATAGTAAAGATTTAGCTTTTTTACTAGCTAGTTTAAAAGCTTTTACTAATAATAAAATATTACTTAAAAGTACTTTACTTATACTAAGTAGTACTTACTACTTTACTATATAGAGCTTATAAATTAACTTTTCTATTTTATTTACTATAATTTATTAGTTTAAATATTATTTAGCTATATTTAGTATTTTTATTAGAATATAGTTATAGAGTAGATATAGAAATAAGTATAAAGTAAGAATAGTATATAATTATTAAGAAGGATAGACTAATTACTACTAAAGAAAGTAGTAGAAAGTTTATCCTATATAGTATAAAGCTATTTTATACTACGTAAGTAGAACTAGTGCTCTTTATACTATAGTTCTAATAATATCTCTCTTTTTATACTTAATTACTTTAATTAAAGTACTTATAGATACTATATAGTATAATAAGTATAAATAGCTTATAGTAAGCTAGATAGACGTAAAGTAGAAAAAAGAGAGTATAAATATATAGTAAAGCGCGCTATAAGTATATTACTTTAATAAAATAATAATTTACTTTTACTTTCTTTTTTACTTTTTATTTTTACTTATAGTATATAAGGCGTATAAGCTAAGTAAGTAAGCTAGTAGTAAAAGTATATAAAGAAATCTTTTAACTCTTTTACTCTATTACTTTTATACTTTACTTCTAAACTTTAGTAAATTTTTTAACTTTTATTTTTTTTAGTAGTTAATATACTTAAGTATATAATAGCTTATTATAGCTTAAAGTACTTTTAAGTACTTTATAGTACTACTATTAAAGTAGAGTAGAAGCTAATAGTATAATAAAGGCTACTAGCTATCTATTATACCTTATTATAGTTCTATTTATACTTTTCTTACTTATATTACTCTTATATAACTTCTTCTATACTACTATAAATTATTATAAAGTTTTTAACTTTATTATAGCTAATAATATATTAACTTATTACTATTATATATATTATATAGCTTACTTTAGTAAAAGTACTTTTTCTATATTTACTAAAGTTAGTTACTATATACTTAACTATAATAAAGATAATCTAAATAAGCTTTTCTCTACTTAAGTTATATAAGTTAAAGATAGTACTACTATCTAAAGTATAAAGTATATTAGCTATTTCTTTAATAATTAGCTATATATTACTATAAGTTAACTTAAAATAGCTTAAAATAAGCTATTATAAGCTAATTTAGTATATATTAATATATTCTTAAGTCTTTAAGGCTTTTACTAGTAACTTTAAAAAGATTTATACTTTACTTTATAAAATTAAGACTAAAGGCTATATAAGCTATAAGCTTAACTTTAAGTATATTACTACTATTTTAGCTTAAAATAGCTAGCCTACTATAGCTAGTAGTAGTATTAGTATTTCTTTTTATATTAAGTATAAGATCTACTATACTAAGAAGTAGCTAAATAGCTTTAAAGTAAGTATTATAATACTAGTACTACTAGTAGTAACTACTTTAAGCTAGTATAAGCTATTATAGTTTTATATAAAGTATAGTAAGGCTAACTACTATATAGTACTTTATATATCTTTTATTTAAGTAAGCTTAGTATTTACTCTAGTACTATTAAAGAAGATAACTCTTTTTACTTAAGTATTACTCTTAAAGGCTATAAGTACTCTAAGCTAGATATTACTACTAAAAATATAGTTAAGTAATCTTTTTAAGACTCTAAAGCTACTAAATATACTTATAAGTACTTTAAAAATAGTAGAACTCTTAAAAAGATAGTAAGTTAGCTTATATTAGTTTATATTAGCCTATACTAACTTTTTCTTAAGCTAAGTATACTAGTAGTAACTATATTAATACTACTAGTAAAATTTATTATCTTAAGGCCTTAATTTAAAACTTAGTAAATAATACTATAAGTAAGTTAAGTAGTATAAAAAGCTAAATTACTAAAAAAATTAATATTACTAAGAAAGAGTTAAGTAACTTTAAGAAGTACTTTACTTAAATATTATTTAATATTTTATATAGATATAGTCTAAACTAGGCTATTTTATCTTAGATAGAAGTAGTTAAGCTAAGATAACTTAAAGGTTTATTTTTAGCTTACTAAAGAGTTTCTTTCCTTTAAGATACTTAATAAGAATTCTACTTCTCTTTTTATAATAATTTTATATAATTACTTTTTTTCTTAATATAAGTTCTTTTATAATTATCCTTAAGCTTAATATAGTAGTATTCTAAAAGTTTATTATTATATATTATCTATAATTATAAAATTATATAAGCTTACTTACTCTATATTAAGCTATTTTAGTCTAATTTATATTAGTATAGTTTAAAATAAAGCTTCTAGTCTACTAGTAACTTAATCTTTATTATTTTTACTTTTTTTTTTTTTTAGTAGTTAACTTTAATACTTTACTAGCTTTACTACTTTTACTTTCTATTTTAGTTATATACTTATTTTATTCTAAAACTATTTAATTATAGTTCTTAAAATATTTAGCTTTAGTTTTTATAAATTCTCTTTATTAGAGTAACTATACTATTTAACTAGATACTCTTACTAGTTATCTTTATTCTTCTTTTAATTAACTATTCTATCTACCTTATATATATTATCTCTAAAATTATAAAGTATATTTATAATTAAAATATTAAAGTATAAGATAAATCCTTTTAGGTTAAAGAGCTCTAGTAATAAAGTATAAAATACTAAGTAAACGCTATTTAACTTAAGTAGTATTACTTTAAATACTAATAGACTAATCTTAGTCTTAATAGTTCTTAAACTAATATACTTTTAGTTTAGCTTATATTTTAGCTTTATAGACTATATATAATACGTAGAAACTATTACTTTATCTTTTTCTTTAAAGAGAATAAGTAATCTTTTCTTATTAGTATATACTTTCTAATAAGTATTAGCTATAAAGATTTTTTTATAGTATTTTACTATAGTCTTAAGTACTTATATAGTAAATATATTTACTATATATAATTCTTTTTTACTTAAAAGTATATTAGGCTATTCTAGGCTAGTTAGGCCTATACTATAGTTAGCTATAAATAGTATTATACTTATAGTAAAATATATACTATTATTATATATAAACTTTATAAGTAATAACTATAATACCTAATTATCTTACTTAAGAGTATAATAGTAGTAAAAGTACTATTTAAAAGTCTAGTTCTACTTTTTAGTCTACTTATCTATTTAAAAGTAAAAAGCTAATAAAAGAACTTTCTTTAAGTTAAAGTAATATTAGAAAGTATTTTAGTATTTTATATTTATAATAAAGCTATAATCTAAAATTACTTTTTTTAAGATGCTATAGAGATATATAACTTCTCTAATCTATACTTAAGCTAGATTAGTACTATTTTAGTTACTTTCTACTAGTATATAGTATACTATCTTAGTTAAATAGTATACTATTATAAGTATTATATTATATACTAGACTAGAGAACTTACTTAAAGAGAGTTCTATAATAAAATTTATTATAATATCTTCTTATAGTCTTTAAAGTAGTAGTAAAGAAGTAAGTAGCTTATATAGCTTATATTAAGCTAAAGTTATCTTATAATAAAGTATATAAGCTTAATAATAGTTAGTAATATCCTATTATATCTTCTTTTAAGTATATTAGTATTAGAGCTTCTTTAATATATATTATATACTAAAATAACTAACTATTAAGTTATTATAGTATAGCTTTATAGCTTTTACTTTTTCTTTAGTAGTAGTAAGTATCTTTATACTATTATACTTTACTATAGAGTAGTCTAAGCTAGTTTAGTTTACTTTTTTTAATAATTTATTAGATATACTTTTAGAAGTCTTCTTTAGTATACTTCTTTTATTTATAGCTTCTAGTTCTTTAGGCACTATTTATTTAGCTTTTTAGAACTAGTAGAAAGCTCTCTTTAGCTTAGACTATTTTTTAGTCTACTCTAAAGCTTATATAGTAATAGCTACTACTAGAAGTATATTATTTTTTTACTTAGATAAGATATTATATAATAGTTATATAAATGCTTAATTATACTTCTAAGCTAGCTTTTAGGCTTCTACTATATAGTTAAGCTACTTTAAAAAGCTATTTATAGAGTTAGTAGCTCTAAAGTAATAGCTAAGTATAAAATTATATTATATTAATACTAGATATAACTATACTTAGTAGTAGTTAAGAGTTTTAGTCTCTATAAACTACTTTAAGTTCTAATAATTAGTTAGGATCTTAAAATAGATACTTTTAAAGTATTATTACTAGTATTCTAGGCTTTTAATAATTATAAGTAGCTTTTAATTATACGTATTATAGTTATACTCTACTATAATTAGCTTATATAAAAAGAAGTTAATAAGCTACTATTAAAGCTTCTTACTTTCTTTTAGTACTAATTAGCTTAAAATACTATATATAGTATTACTAGAAGTATTAACTTCTACTTTTATTTCTTTTCTTTACTTAAAATAAGCTAATATAAGAATCTTTAAAAATATATTCTTAAGGCTTTAAAAAGTAGCTTTACTTTCTTCTCTAATATCTAGATATTAACTCTTTTCTTTCTTTATTTAAGAGCTATCTCTAGCTATACTTAAGCTCTTTTAAGTTAGAATAGTTAAAAGTAATACTAATTTAGAGAAACTAGTAATAAATTAGTAGTAGTAGTTTATAAAGCTTATAAATATATAGATATTATAAACTATATATAGTAGTAGCTATTCTTAAATAATCTTAACTTTTTTTAAGTTAATACTAATACTTTCTAGTATAATAATATAGCTAAAGTACTCTATATACTATATATACTATTTATACTTCTTAAGCTTAATATATAGCCTTATATAGCGTAATTTTATAAGTACTTCCTTAATATACTTTATATACTATTCTTTAGTATTAGAAAAGATAAAGATATTATCTAAGTAGATAATATAAGATATGTTAATTAGGCTAGCTAATATCTTATTAATAAAGCTTTAAAACTAAGTAAAAGTATTTATAAAGCTAAAAAGTATAATAGTATACTTAAAATAACTATACTTTATATAAAAAGTAGTCTTTTACTTATTACTTTCTTTAATTCTAAGCTTATAGTATACTTCTTAAATATTAAGCTTTATAAACTACTTAGCTTAAGTAAAATACTCTAAAAACTCTATAATTAGAAGAAAAAAACTTTAGTTCTTAATAGTAATCTTATTTAGACCTTAATAGTCTATATAAAAGTATAAGTTTTTATTTTTCTTTTTAGTAAAGAGTATAAGTACTCTTATTAAAGATTTAGATTATTAAATCTATTTTTATACTATATATTTTTCTAAGTACTTTCTTAAGATTTCTAACTTAGTTAGTAAGAGGTTATATAAGAGTTAGTAAAGTAGTATAGCTTTAGGTATTAGTTTAATAGCTAGATTATACTTACTATACTTAGTAAAGATTTTAAAATTATCTTCTAAGCTTATATTAGTAAACTTAGTATACTTAGATAGTATTTAGCCTATACTAAGTTATTCTAGCCTAGTTTAGCTTATAAAGTTAATAAGATATATATATAGATCTATAGTAAAGTTATATATAATCTTTTTAAACTTAATAGTATCTTTACTAGCTATTTTTTAGAATTAAGCTATATTTTTAGCTTTTATTCTATAAAAAAGTATATACTAGCTAGTATAGCTTATCTTAAAGTTAACTATATTAATCTAAAGTAGGTTAAAGTATACTTTATACTTTACTAATTCTACTATAATAAATAGTATATAGAAGGTCTTAACTTTTCTATAAAAATTAGTAATAATAGTATCTATAGTAGTAGTACTATATACTAAGAGATTACTTTTATTTATACTCTTAGTAATAAGCTTTAAAAGAGAATTAATTAAAAAGTTTAGCTCTTTAGCTAAGTTAGCTAAAAGTAAATTAAGCTAAGAACTTCTATTAATTAAAGCGTCTATAGAAGTACTTAATCTTACTAATAGTTTTACTATTAAGAAATATAATAGTATTAAGTATAGAGTTTCTCTAAGAGTACTAAAGTCTTTCTTTTTAGAGTTTAGTATAATATAAGTAGTAAAGTAAGTCTTTAGTCTTTATACTTTTTACTTTTTTTTATAAAAGATTAGCTAAAGCTAAACTATAGCTTATTAGACTTAAAATAGTTAAGCTTAATATACTTTACTTTTCTATACTTATAGTAAGTTAGTTTTAAGTAGTTTATATTAGTACTACTTACTATAAGCTATTTTAAGCTATTTTAGCTTAGAGTAGTATACTTAGCCTTTTTTAAGAAGTTTTATATCTCTTTTTTTTTATTTAAATTTATATAAAGCTAGTACTTACTCTTCTTTACTAAAGTATCTTAAAGTTCTTTTATTTTATAGTTTTAATAGTAGCTAAAGTTAGTAGCTTTTTTTAGTAGAGTAAGTATATTATATTACTTTACTAAAAGCTTTATAAGATTCTTATAGATATCTTCTTATAGTACTACTATAAACTCTAGTACTTTTATTATCTTACTATATAATAAACTAAGTTCTTCTTAATATAAGTAAAAGTAGTCTAATAAGTCTATTAGTAATTAATTTATATACTATAAAATAGTATATAATACCTTATAGGCGTATTATTAATATTTTTAGAGTATTCTAAAAGAATTAAGTATAATTTACTTAAGTTTATACTAAGTTAAAAGTACTAGCCTTAGTAGAGAAGCGTATATACTCTAGAGAGACTTTAGTAACTTTAATATATATATTATACTAAAGTTAATCTTTAAGTTATTTATAAAGAAGTTTATAAGTAAGTACTTAAAGTATAGCTTATAGTTATATTCTTAATAGTTAAACTTAGTATAGTTATATTAAGTAAACTTCTTAGAAGCTTTAGAATATAGTAGAGAGTATAATAGCCTAGCTAATATAATTATTTTTTCTACTTACTTACTACGCTTTAAGTATAGAGTAGTAAAGTTACTTATATTAAAGTAAGTTTTTATTACTTTTAGTATATTTAGCTTTTCTTAAAAGAGCTTTTATTATTTCTATATATATAAAGCTTCTAACTCTTTAAGTTATATAGTATATTCTACTTTAAGTTAAGCTATTATAGCTTAGTATAGCTTAGTAAAGAGCTACTAGAGCTTATTAAGAGTTAGCTATACTCTTTTATTATTATTAAACTTACTTTAATAGGCTTTATTTTAGAGATCTTTATCTTTAACTTTAATAATCTTAAGAGTAAGAGATTTTAAAAGATTATTAGAGCTTAGTTAGCTTTAACTTTCTTATAAAGTCTCTATAGCGCTTAGTCTAGTTTTTAGTTAAGTTAGTATCTTTACTCTTCTTATTGCGTATTAAGAGAGAGTAATTAGAATATTAAGATATAGTTATAGAGTAAATATAGAAATAAGTATAAAGTAAGAATAGTATATAATTATTAAGAAGAATAGACTAATTACTACTAAAAAAGGTAGTAGAAAGTTTATCTTATATAGTATAAGGCTACTCTATACTACGTAAGTAGAACTAGCGCTCTCTACGCTATAGTTCTAATAATTTTAAATTATCTAAGATTATAAATATAAATAAAGTACTAATTTTATTTAAGTTCTTTAATAAGTATACTTACTATCTAAAGAAGAAATATATAGTTACTAGTTTTATAAGTAATAGTAGTTAGTTTAAGTACTAAGCTACTTTTATATTATATATATATATAAATAAAGTACTTTAATTATAGCTAAAGCTTATCTTTTATAGTATTTTAAAAAATTAAATTTAGTAGTATAAGTACTAATTATAGGACTTTTATATTACTATTAAGCTATTAGTAACTACTTATAATAATAAAGAGCTACTTAGTAAGTAGCTAAGTAATAAGCTTATTTTATTTTTTTTTAGTAAAAAAAGCTTACTAGTAATAAACTTAGCTACTTTCTATAAAGTAAAGGTAGTAAAATAGTTACTTTAGCTAAATAAAGTTATATTAGTAATAATCTTTTTAAAATATATAAAACTACTCTAGCTACTAAATATTACTATTAATAAAAGTTTTAAAGTATTACTAAAAGTATACTTTAAGTAAGTCTTTAAAAATAAAGCTAATAGTAAAGTAAGTAGCTAAGCTATAATTTTTACTTATTAAATTATAGTTATAAAAACTATTAAAAATACCTAAGATAAGCTTTATAACTAGAAATATAAAGTTATATAGTAAAGTTTTATCTATATAAATATTACTATTATTTTTACTAGCTATTATTATAGACTAGCCTTAGAAGTACTATAATAAGTATTAATAATAGATTATATCTCTTAAAGAGAGAGAGAGAAAGATAAGTATAAGTAGAAGATATACTATATACTAAGGTATAGGTACTAGCTTAAGCTTATAATATACCCTTATCTATACTCTTTTAGTCTATCTTTCTTTTATATATAAAATTTATACTATACTATTTTAATTACTAGTATTATATAAGAGGTATATTTATTATTATAAGATAACTACTATTATAGTATTAGTATATTAGAGCTTAGCTTATTTATAGTATTAGTATATTAAAGCTTAGCTTATTTAACCTATAAGTATAGTAACTTTACTTAGTAATTAGTATATATATATAGCGCCTTTATATTACTAGTACTAAATTATCTTTTACTTCTTTATTTATATCTTCTAAATTATATACTACTTTTATTTTATACCTACTACTCTACTAGTAAGTACTTATACTTCTTTTATACTATATATATATATATATAACCTTTTAATTACTACTATAGCTTAAACTATTTATAAGTAAAAGTACTAAGAGTTTACTAGTATTTAGTTAAGTATTAGTAGTAGTAATAACTTAAGTAATAACTCTCTTAATTATCTAAATAGTAAGAGTAAGCTACTAAGATATAATAAACTAGTAAGTATATTACTATAAGTATATAATATATACTAATTATAAACTATAGCTTTTTATTCTATATAAGAAGTTAAAGAAAGCTAAGTATATTAAGTAATTTATTACTAAGAGTAACTCTAATAAGTTAGATAAAGTTTCTAAGTACTATAGTTATATCTTTTACTTAACGTATATTACTTAGTTAAAGCTATTTAGTTTTACTAACTATATCCTAAGCCTAAGTAAAAATTACTAGTACTACTATAATAGCTATAAATAGTATAATATAGACTTAGATCTTTTTATATTATATATACTACTACGCTATACTTTTACTTAATAGCTAAACTTTACTAATTAAGTATATACTTATAGTAATACTTATATAATAGACTATAGTACTTATAGTAAGTAGTATAATAGGCGTTATATAAAGAGGTATTTTAAGTTTACTTTATAGTTCTATAAACTATACTAAGACTTTAAAGCTATATATAAAGCTACTAAGTATTAAAACTATACTTTTTATATTATAAGTAACTAGATTACTTATATATATAGTTCTAGTACTACTTCTTCTACTACTCTTTTACTATTAAATAGTCTTAAAGTATTATTTTTAATAGTTATATAAAATATACCTTTACGCTATAGTAGCTACTATAATAATAATACTATATAAGCTATTAAGAACTTTATAATAGTAATATAAATAGTAGTTTAGTATATTATATTATTATAGACTAGCTTTAGAAGTACTATAATAAGCGTTAATAATAGATTATATCTTTTAAAAAGAGAGAGAAAAAGATAAGTATAAGTAGAGGATATACTATATACTAAGGTATAGGTACTAGCCTAAGCCTATAATATACCTTTATCTATACCTCTTTAGTCTATCTCTCTTTTATATATAAAATCTATACTATACTATTTTAATTACTAGTATTATATAGGAAGTATATTTATTATTATAAGATAGCTCTAATAAGTTAGATAAGGTTCCTAAATACTATAGTTATATCTTTTACTTAATATATATTACTTAGTTAAAGCTATTTAGTTTTACTAACTACGTTCTAGGTCTAGGTAAAAATTACTAGTACTACTATAATAGCTATAAATAGTATAATATTATTTTTATATATAAATATAGTAGTATAAGGTAAGACTATATAATATAGTAGAGTAGCTAGTATAGAGGTTATAGTATAGGTATAATATCTCTATACCTTATTTATAGTATTAATATAGTAGAGGTAATATAATTAGTATTATAAGCTATATAAAAAGTAGTAGTTATAAGCTTAGTATACTTTATAATCTTAATAATATATAAAGCTATTACTTCTTTAATAATAACTTCTATAATAGGATATAAGCACCTCTAGTTATACTAATAGGTACTAGCTAAGTATATCTAATCTAGAATAGTATAGATTATTAATCTCCTATATAAGGTAGTAGTTATCTATATATAAGCGTATATTTAGGTTATATTTACTAAAAGTAAGGTAGTAGGCTCTAAATTTTAGTTATAAGTAAGCTACTAAAGCTAGTAAAGTTAGTTATAATAGTACTACTTTAAGATTAGTAAGGTTAAGTAAACTATAGTAGTAGTAAGGCTATAGTAAAGTATAAAGTTAATTAAGTAGTATAAAATTACGTAGAGAGCTACTTAAAGAATCTTCCTTCCTCTATCTTAATAATACTCTTAAATATAAATACTAATATACTTATAGAGGCTATTAGAAACTAGGATATTACTAATAAGCTAGTGCGTTACGTAGTCTTTAGTAAACTTAATAATATTATAAATAGTATATACTAGAACTAATCTATTAACTACTTAGTCCTAGTTTAGTATAACTTAGAATATTAGTATAAAGTCTTTTATAAGAGAAGAGTAATAAAAATAAAACTTTATTATATTAATAACCTCTTTAGATATACTAAGCTTTATTAAGTAAGTATAATACTTATCCTTATACGCTAGGATATTAAAGCGTACTTACTTAACTATAGTTTTATTAAGTATTAGCTTATATACCTTAATAAGCTTATTAAGTTATTATTAAGTAAAGGTAAAGATACTAAAACTACTAAATAGCTTAACTTTAATAAGGATACTATAAAGTAAGGTCTTTATTAAACTTAGCTATACTAGCTACTAGTAACTTATAATAAGCTATACTAAGTAAGAGTAATAAAGTAAGATAGTAGATAGTAAAGTAGATAGTAAAGTAGATAGTTTAAAGTAAGAGAATAGTAGGTAAATATTTTATAGTAGAGTAGTATCTTATAGTAGAGAGAAATTATAAAATAGAGCTAGTAAGTAAAAGAGTAACTATATATTAGTTAATAGTACGTAAGAGACTACTTATTAGTTACTTAAAATAGAAAATAGATTAACTATAGTAGTATACTAAATATTAGGTTACTAAGGTAGATACGTTATTATTAAGAGTTATTATTATTAAAGTTAAGGCCTTAGGCTATAATTAAAAAAAGTACGCTTTTATATATAGTAGTAATTACTATACTAAGTGTTATAATATTATATAAAATATATTAGGTCCTATTCTTATAAGAGCTAAATAAATAGTATAATATAAACTTAGACTTTTTTATATTATATATACTACTACGCTATACTTTTACTTAATAGCTAAACTTTACTAATTAAGTATATATCTATAGTAATATTTATATAATAGACTATAGTACTTATAGTAAGTAGTATAATAAGCACTATACTAAGAAGTACTCTAAGTTTACTTTATAGTTCTATAAGCTACGCTAGGACTTTAAAGCTATGTATAAGGCTACTAAGTATTAAAACTATACTCTTTATATTATAGGTAACTAGATTACTTATATATATAGTTCTAGTACTACTTTTTCTACTATCTCTTTACTATTAGATAGTCTTAAAGTATTATCTTTAATATCTATATAAAATATACCTTTATACTATAGTAGCTACTATAATAATAATATTATATAAGCTATTTTAAACTTTATAATAGTAATATAAATAGTAGTTTAGTATATTATATATTACCTAAATAAGAACTTATATATAATTAATAAAACTAACTAGAAGGTAGTAAATAATTAAGACTAGATTATAGTAAGTAGAGTATAATTATAGTAGAGTAGAATAGCTATATAATTAACTTTATAGTAGAATACTCTTACTTAGCTTAGTTATTAGATTAAAGAAGTATTAGCTATACTAAGTCTACGCTATATTATACTACGTCCTTAAGTTAACTATACTTCTTTACTAATTTATTTATAGCTTATATTCTCTTATTATAGTACTCTATACTTATTTACTACTATATTATAAATAAGTTTTTCTTAAATCTATACTTTACTATATAAGTATAAGTATACTTATTATTATAGGCTTAGGCTAGTGCCTATACCTTAGTATATAGTGTGTCCTCTACTTATACCTATCCTTCTCTCTCTCTTTAAGAGATATAATCTATTATTAATACTTATTATAGTACCTTTAAGGCTAGTTTATAATATTTATATCTCTTCTTCTAATTTACGCTATAGAGGATATAGAGATAGCTTCTAATTAGAATACTTACTTTTCTTTTTCTCTCTAGTAGGTGTATAGGCTCTTAGACTAAATTATAGATCTTATAGAAGCCTATAAGCGCGATATAGCTATACTTAATATAATATAAATATAGTATAAAGACTTCTATAGGTCTATTAACTCTCTTCTAGCTTTAATACTAGTAGTAGTAATACTAGCTATAACGTTAGATAGGCTTTATAGTATATCTAGTATAGTACTAGATCTCTTAGTAATAGCCTTAATACTAACTTTATATACTATTACTTATTAACTACTTATAGAGTAAAGCTAATATAAGCTACTACTATTAGGTAAACTATTTTTAAGTAATAAGATAGTATTTAAGGCCTAAAAGATTATAATTAAGTATAAACTTTACACTAATATAGAGTTTATTAAGAAAGTATAAGATTAGTTTACTTTTATTTAAGTAAACTTATTAGCTACTATTTAAAAGAATATAGTATTATAGTATAAATTAAGTAACGCCTACTCTAACTTTAACTTTTAGTAGTTCTTTAAGTACTTTAGTTTTTACTATATAGATAATTATAGATAGAAGAAGGTATAAGCCTATCTTAAGGTACTATATTAGAGTATAAAAGAGCTATTTTTAGACTTCTTTATATATTTTTAATAACTACTAACCTAAAGTAGAGAGATACTCTAAGATAATAAGTAGAAATTAAATAAGCTTTACTATACGCTTAATTCTATAATATATAACCTAGCCTTAAACTATAGTATTACTAAAATAAACTATAGTAATAGTATTACTATATACTAAAGTATTACTATAGACCTTAAAGTAATAATACTAGAAGATAAGGTATACTTATACCTCTATTAGTAAGGAATTAAGAAAGACTCTAATAGTAATGTAGTTATAACTTATATAGGAGTAGTAAAGATAGTATATATACTAAGTAGTAAGCCTTATAGTAAGAGTAATACTTAGTAAGCTAATTATATTCTTAAACTATTATATAGCTAGCGTATAGTAAAAAATCTCTATATTTACTATAGTAGTAAGAGATACTATACGTAGAATTATACTAAGGCTATTTTACTTATTATAGCTCTTAATATAGTATAAGAAAGAGAAGACTAAAGAAAAGAGTAGCTTTTAGTCTAAACCTAAGTTAAAAGCTAAGTAAGAATACTAAAGTAAAAGAGTAATAATATATTAAGAGTAAAGATATAGTAGAATCTATCTAGGCTAAAATAGATAAGTTACTATTCTTTATCTCTATACTTCTTAATAAAGTATAATTTATAGATATACTAGTTAACTTAAAGTACTAGTATTTTTATATAATTTATAAAGACCTTATAAATAAGATTAGAGGAATATTTATTAATATTTCTTTATACTTACTATAGAATACTATAAGCCTAGTTTAGAATATAAAGATTTCTTAGCTATTTATCTCTAACTATAATATAGATAGATAGTAGACTTAGCTTATTATATATATAATCCTAGGCCTAGCTTACCTATTAATCTTAGGTAACCTATAGATAGTCTACTATAGTATTATATTAGACCTAGAACGCAGCTAGCTTATAGTATAGAATTACTTAGGCTTTATAATCTATAGCTTATCCTCTTATAGTAACTTATTTAATACTACCTAGATTAAGGCTATATTATATACTAGCTAGCCCTAGTAAGATAATAATCTTACTTACTTTTTTTATATTAGCTTTATAGACCTTATAGAGGCTATAGATATAATAATAATAAGTACTACTTAGAGTACCTAGAATAGTTATCTAGAGAAGAGTATCTTACTACTAGAGCTAGAGTAGTTCTATTTATTATTTAATACTAGTAAGGCTATAAGATTACTACTATATTAGGACTAGATAGACTACTATATTTATTTTTAGTATAATAAAGATAGTAGGAAGCTAGAGCTCCTATAGAGCGTGCTATACCTAATATCTTATAATTAGCTCTTAGAGTTACGCTATTAACTTACTAAGCTTATAAATAAAAGCTAGATCTAAGCTAGCTTATCTTTAGCTAGCGCGCCTATACTACTTATCTATAAGGCCTTAGGTAGATAGTACCTTTATATTAATTACTAAAAGCTTAATAAGATTATAATTCTAGACTAATACTTTCTACTTTTAATTAAGGAGACGCTTTATATACTTATAAATGCCTATTAGTTTATAAAAGTTAATATTTATATAGCTTTTTATAAGTTATATATAGCTAAAAGTAATAAGGCTTTAACTACTTTCTATACCTAGTTTAGGTTATTTAAATAGTAAGTATACCTATTTAGCCTATCTAGCGCACTAGCCTTATTCTAGTAATATATTAACTTAGTACTTAAAAAGACTCTAAAGTAGACTACTATAGCGTATATAAATAATATATTAATTTACTTTTACTATAAGTTATAAGAAGCGTATCTTAATAATATATATTATATATTTACTTTTATATAGGAGGCTAGATTAAATCTAGATCTAGAAAAGTATATCTTTATAGTAAAAAAAGTTAAGTATCTTAGCTATATTATTTACGCTAGTAAATTAGTTAGACTAGACTTAGAAAAGCTACGCGCTATATAAGAATAAGAAGTACTAATAATAGTCTAAGGCGTCTATAGCTTCTTAAGATTTACTAATTTCTATAAGAATTTTATACTATACTTCTCTTACCTTACTACGCTACTTAATATATTAACTAGTAAAGGCGTACTATTCTTATAGACTATTATATATAATTAAGCTTTTATTACTCTTAAAAAGGCGTTTATATTAAGCCTAATCTTTATATAGTAAGACTTAGTACTAAATACTATAGTTAAAGCTAACTACTTAGGAGTAGTACTAGATAGATACTTATCCTAGTTTATTAAAAGTATTTTATACTTAGTAGCTTACTACTTAGCTACTCTTATAAAAAAGTAATATAACTATACTATCTATAATAAGGAGTTACTTATAGTAGTATACTATATTAAAGTATAGTCCTTAGAGCTTTAAAGTATATATAAGCTATTTATAATACTTATAAATTATAAAAACTTTAAGTATTTTATAAAAGTATATAAGCTAAGTAAGTATTAGAGCTACTAGTCTAAACTTCTCTCCTATTTCTACTTTAGGCTCTAGTTTTACCTAAGTAAGCTTACTAGAAAGCTAGATATATTAAGTAAATAACTCTAAAACGTTAAATATTACGCTACTACTAAGTAGTTTCTTATAGTTCTAATTAGTATTATACTACTATATATAGATAAGTGTAATAAGCTTACTCTACTACTATAAAGTACTACTTTTTTTATAAATAGCTATATATAGAATCTATAGGATATAGCTATAGAGGCTAACCTATAGTATATATATTAACTTAAGGTAGTATAAGATAGCACTAAGGTATTTCCTCTAGATACTAATATAAGATAATAAGTTAATAATTATACTATTAATACTTATAAAGTCCTTATATAGTAGGGCGTTATATAGTTACTATTATAAGAACTTTTTATAACTACTATTATCTAACGTATATATAATTTACTACTAGTAAGCTACCTAAGTAAGAATACTATATTCTAGATACTACGCTAGAACTACTATTAAGATAAAATATCTTAAGATATTATAAGATATATATAAAACTACTATTACTTTAGCGCCTACGTCTAGAAGAAGTAGTAATAAAGGCTTTTATAACTAATCTTAGTTATAGACTACTACTAGTTATAAATATTAATAGACTTTATAGTAGACTTACTTATAAAAGATAAAAGCTTACTACACTACTTATTAGTAATTATAAACTACCTATCTAAGTATATTTAACTAGAGGCTATAGTCTTAATAGAGTTTAAATACTACGTAGAAGTATTTTATAATATATAGTAGCGTTTCTAAAGCTTCTCTTCTAGTATTATTATAGATTATAGCTTAGATTAGCTTAGGAAATTCTAGTCTACGCTATATAAGCTTATAGGTATTATTTAACTACTCTCTATATTATACTACTCTTAAACTAATAGTAGTATAGAAAGAGCTAACTAAGAAGTATAAGCTATATTATATATTATAATTAACTTTAAGTAAATAGACTAGCCTTAATATTTCTCTATATACTAGCTAGCGTTAAATAATAGAGATTCTAGCGTTACTAGTGTAAGCCTAAACTTACTACTTAATAGCTTTATAGTAGACTTCTTATAGTAAACTATACTCTTACTTAAGTTAATATATATACTTAAAAGCTCTACTATTTAGTTTATCTACTATCTTTAAGAAGAAGTATAGCTTACGTAGGCTATTATTATATTTACCTAATAATAGTAGTAAGAGTCTATAAATTAATTATAGTAACTAGCTAAAGTATTTAAAAAAGGTAATTATATCTAGTTCTCTACCTATAATCTAGCTACTAATAGACCTAAGAAGAAGCTAGATTAGCTCTAATATAAGTATAAAGTAACTAATATTTTCTCTCTATTAACTATTATACTAGACTTACTAGATAACCTTTATAAGACTATATATATAGACCTAATTAAACGTATAGTAGTAGATTTTTTACTATTATAAGTACTCTTAGACTCTAAGCTAAGACTAGCTATTATTTTAAGTAAGGATAATCTAGCTCTAAATAAATATAAAGTAGAGAAAATTCTAAAAGTTTAGAATATATAAAGATAGAGTAAGAGAAAGGCGCTTATAAAGTAAGTAAGATATATAAAGCTAATATAAGAACCTCTTAAAGAAGTTATTAATATAGCTCTAATATAGAAGTAAAAAGATTTATATAGTAACTCTTAATATTATAATAGCTTAGTACGTATATTATATAAGAAGAAGAATAAAGTAATATTATTATATTAAGGCTATAGTATTACTATAGCTATCTAGAATAAGCTAAATATATATAAAGCGTAAAAGCTAACTTAGTAAAGTTTAAAGTAAGAGAAAACCTTTTACGTAGTACCTAAAGGCACTAGCTTTAAATAAAGAAAAATACCTATATTCTTACTATATACGTAGTACTACTAGTACTAATAATTCTTATAACTATTAAAGTTAAACTTATTAAGATTAAAGAACTTATCTTCCTAACTCTTACGCTTAACTTCCTTCTTTAAATTATTAATAAAGTAACTAAGCTAGTAACTCTACTTATAAATATAAGTATACTTATACTTACGTAGTAAAGTATAGATTTAAGAAGGACTTAACTATAATATAGTAGTAAATAAGTATAGAGCACTATAATAAAAAGATATAGGCTATAAATAAATTAGTAAAAGAGTATAGTTAACTTAAAGACGTAGCGTAATATAGTAAAGACTTAGTATAGCTAGTACTTCCTTAATCTAATAACTAAGCTAAGTAATAGCGTTTTACTATAAAGTTAATTATATAGCTATACTACTCTACTATAATTACACCCTACTTACTATAATCTAGTCCTAGTTATTTATAACCTTTTAGTTAGTCTTATTAATTGCGTATAAGTTCTTATCTAAGTAACGTATAATATACTAAATAGCTATCTATATTACTATTATAAAGTTCTAAATAGCCTATATAGTATTATTATTATAGTAGCTACTATAGTATAAAAGTGTATTCTATATAGATATTAAGGATAATACTTTAAGACTATCTAATAGTAAAGGAGTAGTAGAAAGAGTAGTACTAGAACTATATATATAAGTAATCTAGTTACCTATAATATAAAGAGTATAGTTTTAATACTTAGTAGCCTTATATATAGCTTTAAAGTCCTAGTATAGCTTATAAAACTATAAAGTAAACTTAAGGTACTTCTTAGTATAGCGCCTATTACGCTACTTACTATAAGTACTATAGTCTATTATATAAGTATTACTATTAGCGTACACTTAATTAGTAAAGTTTAGCTATTAAGTAAATGTATAGTATAGTAGTATATATAACGTAAAAAGGTCTAAGTCTATATTATACTACTTATAGCTATTATAGTAATACTAGTAATTTTTACTTAAGCTTAAAATGTAGTTAATAAAACTAAATAGCCTTAACTAAGTAATATATATTAAGTAAAAGATATAACTATAGTACTTAAGAATCTTATCTAACTTATTAGAGTTACCTTTAGTAATAAACTACCTAATATACTTAGTTTTCTTTAACTTCTTATATAGAATAAGAAGCTATAGTTTATAATTAGTATACGTTACGCACTTATAGTAGTGTACTTACTAGTTTATTATATCCTAGTAGCTTACCCTTACTATTTAGATAATTAAAAAGATTATTACTTAGGTTATTACTACTACTAATACCTAACTAGATACTAGTAAACCTATAGCACTCTTAGTTATAAATAGTTTAATCTATAGTAGTAATTAAGAAGTTATGCGTATACGTATAGTATAAAAGAGGTATAAGTACCTATTAGTAGAGTAGTAAGTATAAAATAGAAATAGTATATAATCTAGAAAGTATAGATAGAGAAGTAGAGGATAATCTAGCGCTAGTAATATAAAGGCGCTATATATACGCGCTAGTTACTAAGTAAAGTTACTACGCTTATAAGTTAAATAAGCTAAGCTCTAATATACTAATACTATAAATAAGCTAAGCTCTAATACGCTAATACTATAATAGTAGCTATCTTATAATAATAAATACACCTCTTATATAATACTAGCATTTAAAATAGTATAATATAGATTTTATATATAAAGGAGGAATAGACTAAAAGAGTATAGATAGGGGTATATTATAAGCTTAGGCTAGTGCCTATACCTTAGTATATAGTATATCCTCTACTTATACCTATCCTTCTCTCTCTCCTTAAGAGATATAATCTATTATTAATACTTATTATAGTACCTCTAAGGCTAGTCTATAATACTTATATTTATAAGTAGAGTTACTAGCTTAGTTACTTTATTAATAATTTAGAAAAAGAAGTTAAGTATAAGAGTTAAGAAAATAAGTTCTTTAATACTAATAAGTTTAACTTTAATAGTTATAAAAATTATTAGTACTAGTAGTATTATATATATAGTAAGAATATAAGTATTTTCTTTTATTTAAAGCTAGTACTTTTAAGTACTATATAAAAAGTCTTTTCTTACTTTAAGCTTTACTAAGTTAGATCTTATATCTTATATATATCTAGCTTATTTTAGATAGCTATAGTAATACTATAGCTTTAATATAATAATATTACTTTACTCTTCTTTTTATATAATATATATACTAAGCTATTATAATATTAAGAGTTACTATATAAATCTTCTTACCTTTATATTAAAGCTATATTAATAACTTCTTTAAGAAGTTCTTATATTAGTTTTATATATCTAGCCTACTTTATAAGCGCTTTTTTCTTACTTTATCTTTATATATTCTAGACTTTTAGAATTTTCTTTACTTTATATTTATTTAAGGCTAGATTATTTTTACTTAAGATAATAGCTAGTTCTAGCCTAGAGTTTAAGAGTACTTATAATAGTAAAAGATTTACTACTATATATTTAACTAAGTCTATATATATAGTTTTATAAGAGTTACTTAGTAAGTCTAGTATAATAGTTAGTAGAGAAAAAATATAAGTTACTTTATACTTATATTAGAGCTAATCTAGCTTCTTCTTAAGTCTATTAATAGCTAAATTATAAGTAAAGAACTAAATATAATTACTTTTTTTAAATACCTTAACTAGTTACTATAATTAATTTATAGACTTTTACTATTATTATTAAGTAAATATAATAGTAGCTTATATAAGCTATACTCTTTTTTAAAAATAGTAGATAAACTAGATAGTAGAGCCTTTAGGCGTATATATTAACTTAAGTAAGAGTATAGTTTATTATAAGAGGTCTACTATAAAGCTATTAAGTAGTAGGTTTAAGCTTATACTAGTAATACTAAAATCTTTATTATTTAATACTAGCTAGTATATAAGAACGTATTAGAGCTAGTTTATTTACTTAAAGTTAATTATAATATATAATATAGCTTATATCTCTTAGTTAGCTCTTTCTATACTACTATTAGTTTAAAAGTAGTATAATATAGAAAGTAGTTAAATAATACTTATAAGCTTATATAGTATAGACTAGAGTTTTCTAAGCTAATCTAAGCTATAATCTATAATAATACTAGAAAAGAAGCCTTAGTAATACTACTATATATTATAAAATACTTTTATATAGTATTTAGACTCTATTAAGACTATAGCCTCTAGTTAAATATACTTAAATAAGTAGTTTATAATTACTAATAAATAGTATAGTAAGCTCTTATTTTTTATAAGTAAATCTATTATAAAGTTTATTAATATATATAACTAGTAGTAGTCTATAACTAGAGTTAGTTATAAAAGCTTTTATTACTACTTTCTCTAGATATAAGTACTAGAATAATAGTAGTTCTATATATATTTTATGATATCTTAGAATATTTTATCTTAATAGTAGTTATAGTATAGTATTTAGAATATAATATTCTTACTTAAGTAGCTTACTAGTAGTAAATTATATATATATTAAATAATAGTAGTTATAAAAAGTTCTTATAATAGTAACTATATAATACCTTACTATATAAAAACTTTATAAGTATTAATAGTATAATTACTAACTTATTATCTTATATTAGTATTAAAAAGAAATACTCTAGTACTATCTTATACTACTTTAAGTTAATATATATACTATAAGTTAACTTCTATAATTATATCTTATAGATTCTATATATAGCTATTAGTAAAAAGAGTAGTACTTTATAGTAGTAGAGTAAGCTTATTATATTTATCTATATATAGTAATATAATACTAATTAAGACTATAAAGGACTACTTAATAGTAGTATAATATTTAATATCTTAGAGTTATCTACTTAATATATCTAGCTTTCTAGTAAGCTTACTTAAGTAAAACTAAAGCTTAAAGTAGAAATAGAAAAGAAGTTTAAACTAATAGCTCTAATACTTACTTAGCTTATACGCTCTTATAAAATACTTAAAGTTTTTATAATTTATAAGTATTATAAATAGCTTATATATACTTTAGAGCTCTAAAGACTATACTTTAATATAGTATACTACTATAAGTAACTCTTTATTATAAATAGTATAGTTATATTACTTCTTTATAAAAGTAGCTAAGTAGTAAGCTACTAAGTATAAAATACCTTTAATAAACTAAGATAAGTATCTACTAAGTACTACTCTTAAGTAGTTTACTTTAATTATAGTATCTAGTACTAAGTTTTACTATATAAAAATTAAGCTTAATATAAATACTTTCTTAAAAGTAGTAAAAGCCTAATTATACTTAATAGTTTATAAGAATAGTATACTTTTACTAGTTAATATATTAAGTAGTATAGTAAAGTAAGAAAAGTATAGTATAAAATCTTTATAGAAATTAGTAAATTTTAAAAAGCTATAGATACTTTAGATTATTATTAGTACTTCTTACTTTTATATAGCGTATAGCTTTTCTAAGTCTAGTCTAACTAATTTACTAGTATAAATAATATAACTAAGATACTTAACTTCTTTTATAATAAAGATATACTTTTTTAAGTCTAAATTTAATCTAGCTTCTTATATAAAAGTAAGTATATAATATATATTATTAAAATATACTTCTTATAACTTATAGTAAAAGTAAATTAATATATTATCTATATATACTATAGTAGTCTATTTTAAGGTCTTTTTAAGTACTAAGTTAATATATTACTAAAATAAAGCTAGTATACTAAATAAGCTAAATAAGTATACTTACTATTTAAATAACTTAAACTAAGTATAGAAAGTAATTAAGGCTTTATTACTTTTAGCTATATATAACTTATAAAAAGCTATATAAATATTAACTTTTATAAACTAGTAAGTATTTATAAGTATATAGAGCGTCTCTTTAATTAAGAGTAGAAAGTAGTAGTCTAGAATTATAATCTTATTAAGCTTTTAGTAATTAATATAAAAGTACTAGCTACTTAAAGCTTTATAAATAAATAGTATAAGTATACTAGTTAATAATAAGTTTACTTAAATCTAGCTTTTATTTATAAGCTTAGTAAGTTAATAGTATAACTCTAAAAGCTAATTATAAGATATTAAGTATAGTATACTTTATAAAAGCTTTAGCTTTTTACTATCTTTATTATACTAAAGATAAATATAGTAGTCTATCTAGTTTTAATATAGTAGTAATTTTATAGCTTTACTAGTATTAAATAATAAATAAAACTACTCTAGCTCTAGTAGTAAGATACTCTTCTTTAAATAACTATTCTAAGTACTCTAAGTAGTACTTATTATTATTATATTTATAGTTTCTATAAAGTCTATAAAGCTAATATAAAAGAAGTAAATAAGATTACTATTTTACTAGAGCTAGCTAGCATATAATATAGCTTTAACTTAAGTAGTATTAGATAAGTTACTATAAAAGAATAAGCTATAAATTATAAAGCTTAAGTAACTTTATACTATAAGCTAGCTATATTCTAAGTCTAATATAATACTATAGTAAACTATTTATAAGTTACTTAAAATTAATAAGTAAGCTAGACCTAAGATTATATATATAATAAACTAGGCCTACTATCTATTTATATTATAGTTAGAGATAAATAGCTAAGAAATCTTTATATTCTAAACTAAGCTTATAGTATTCTATAGTAAGTATAGAAGAATATTAATAAATATTCTTCTAATCTTATTTATAAAGTCTTTATAAATTATATAAAAATACTAGTATTCTAAGTTAACTAGTATATTTATAAATTATACTTTATTAGGAAGTATAAAGATAAAGAATAGTAAACTATTTATTTTAGCTTAAATAGATTTTACTATATCTTTACTCTTAATATATTATTACTCTTTTACTTTAGTATTTTTATTTAGCTTCTAATCTAAGTTTAGACTAAAAGCTACTCTTTTTTTAGTTCTCTCTTTCTTATACTATATTAAGGGCTATAATAAGTAAAATAGCTTTAGTATAATCTTATATATAGTATTCTTTACTACTATAGTAAATATAAAGATTTTTTATTATATACTAGCTATATAATAGCTTAAGAATATAATTAGTTTACTAAGTATTATCTTTACTATAAAGCTTACTACTTAGTATATATACTATTTTTACTACTTTTATATAAGTTATAACTATATTACTATTAAGGTCTTTTTTAATCTCTTACTAATAAAAGTATAAGTATACTTTATTTTTTAATATTATTACTTTAAAGTCTATAGTAATACTTTAGTATATAGTAATACTATTACTATAGTTTATCTTAGTAATATTATAGTTTAAGGCTAGATTATATATTATAAGATTAAGTATATAGTAAAGCTTATTTAATTTCTACTTATTATTTTAAAGTATTTCTTAACTCTAGGTTAGTAGTTATTAGAAATATATAAAAAAGTCTAAAGATAGCTTTTTTATACTCTAATATAGTACTTCTAAATAGGCTTATACTTTCTTCTATCTATAATTATTTATATAGTAAAAGCTAAAGTACTTAAAAAATTACTAAAAGTTAATATTAAAGTAAGTACTACTTAATTTATACTATAATACTATATTCTTTTAAATAGTAGCTACTAAGTTTACTTAAATAAAAGTAAACTAATCTTATACCTTTTTAATAAACTCTATATTAGTATAAAGTTTATACTTAATTATAATTTTTTAAGCTCTAAATATTATCTTATTACTTAAAAATAGTTTACTTAATAGTAGTAGCTTATATTAGCTTTATTCTATAAGTAGTTAATAAATAATAATATATAAAGTTAGTATTAAGACTACTACTAGAAAATCTAGTACTATACTAAGTATACTATAAAGCCTATCTAATATTATAGCTAGTATTACTACTACTAGTATTAAAACTAAGAAAGAGTTAATAAACTTATAAAAGTCTTTATACTATATTTATATTATATTAAGTATAGCTATATTATATTTATAAACTTCTATAAGATCTATAATTTAGTTTAAGAGCTTATATACTTACTAAAAAAAAGAAGAAAAGTAAGTATTTTAATTAGAGGCTATCTCTATATTCTTTATAGCGTAAATTAAAAGAAAAGATATAAATATTATAGACTAGCCTTAGAAGTACTATAATAAGTATTAATAATAGATTATATCTCTTAAAGAGAGAGAGAGAAGAATAAGTATAAGTAGAAGATATACTATATACTAAAGTATAGGTACTAGCCTAAGCCTATAATAGCTATAAAGATTACTTAATTACTATTAAAGACTTTTTTATTATTAATTATACTAAGTAAAAGTAGCTTAAAAATACTAAAAAAGGTACTAGTAATCTTAAAATAAAAGAGATAGATAATAAATATAAATAAGTACTTTTAAAGAATAAAAGTAATACTTTTAAGTACTAAAAGTAAGTATTTATATTAATAAAAGTACTTAAACTAAAATAGTTAGCTAGTAATTAAAGCTTAAAAAAGTACTTAAAGTAAGCTAAAAAGTAACTTATTAAGTAGTTAATAAAGAGGTATACTAAAAGTATTATTACTACTAACTTTATTATTATTAATAAGCTTTAAAATAAAGTTCTTATATTTATTATTACTAAGTAGTATTCTTAAAGAGTTAAATATATTTATAAAGTAGTAGTAGAGTAGATAAAAAACTATAAAGAGAGTAGCTTATATAAAAGCTTACTAAAGTAGTAATATAGTATAGTAGAAGATTATAGTATTAAAAAAGTTTTTATTATTAACTTTTTAATTAAGTACTAGTATAGCTATAGCTTTACTAGTACTATTATAAGAACTTATAAGTAATTACTCTAAATAGTAGTTTATTAGATAACTTTATATAGGCTATATATTAAATTTTAGTTTTATAATACTTAAGTTAAAATAAGCTTTTACTAAAAGCTATATAAAGCTTTAATAGCTTATATATAAGCTAGAATATTAAAACTTAAATTAAAATACTAAAAATCTTAAGTATAAGCTATTTTTTAAGCTTTATACTACTTAATAGTATTATAATATAATTAAAAGATAAATTTAAGTAAGTTATAATAATAAATTACTAAGTATACTACTTAAAGTTATATTTAGGCTTATCTAAAGTTATCTAGTGTATACTACCCTTTACTAGCGTTTAGCTAAACTAGCAAGAAAATATGGTAGTGGAAGGACTGCCTAACGCGTTCACAGCAAAACGTTGCTGTAAAGTACTGTGGATGCACCTACAGTAGACGCCGGTTCTCGCTTCAAAGTCTTGTGCATCTTTGCGCATCCTATCGCATGCGACAAGACAGTGCATTGAATTGAGGCCGGCGATGTTCGCACTCCAGGACTCTGAATGTCAAGTTAACGATTGTGATGAACGTGAAAGTGTAAAGCGTGCCCTGAAGCTAGCGCGGTAATGATGAAGAGAGTGCTGTGCGCTAGGCTGCCGGTCTGTGCGAGCGCTTCTGCGTCATACCGGTCTTCTCCTCAGCAATTCAGTCTCCCACTCGCGCATCACTGCGAGTACGTAGCTGTAACCTAGGAGCGCATTCGAATTATATCTCTTCCATACTTTCCGGCGCCCTACCTTCACTTTACTTTGAGCTTTTATCTACAAGTCGCCCAGCGCCTCTCACACCTCTCACGCACCTCCATCGACTCAACATCCCTGAACAACACGAGAACTTACAACCGCCACAATGAGCACCGGTGCCAAGAAGCGCATAATGAAGGCAAGCCCCTCGTATTCTCTACTGCAAACGGTAGACTGACCCTGTAGCAGGAGTATGGCGAGTGCATGGCGGACACGCCTGCCGGCATGAAGATCAACTTTGACGAAAAGAACATGACCAAGTGGGAAGTTCTCATGGACGGTCCGGACCAGTCAGTCTATGCGGTAAGCCCAGTCGGCCCAAAGCTCGTCAATGCAACTGCTAAGATTGGACAGGGCGGCCACTTCAAGCTCGAAATCACCTTCCCTACCGAATACCCCTTCAAGCCTCCAGTCGTCAGCTTCCGCACCAAGATTTACCACCCCAACGTGAGCAACGACGACAAAGGGTCCATGTGTCTCGGTCTGCTTCGCCCAGACGAATGGAAGCCGCCAAACAAGGTCGTCTCTGTCCTGCGCCTTATCCAGACGCTCCTCATCGAGCCCAACCCAGACGATGCCATCGAGCCCTCCATCGCCAACGAGTACCGCGAGAATCGCGCAGGCTTTGATAAGAACGCGAAGGACTGGGTGAAGCGATATGCGAAGTAGAAGTACAGGACATGGAATGAGATCGATGTCTGGTAGACATGGTTGATTATGCATTCACGGCGTTCGGCGAGACTCGCATCAAATTGGGACACCCTTCACCGGTAGGGCAACGAATCAATGTGTATACGGACGAATAGATATGTGGATTTGTAGCTGAGATACTCAGATCTTCGGACATTTGCGCCGGCTAGATGGTCCTCGGGCTCGCTAAATAAAATGAGCATCAAGCCTATATGTCGTCATGCACAAATCTCTTTTGACCGTGCTCGAGCAGCAGATCGCGAGATGAGAAGGAAGAGCGGGCGCTCGCAGATAGAGCCTAGGCGCGATCACGACGGAGATGTTGTGGCCTGTC
>Ga0210040_10002079_pt1 | contig 28895 bp, 16 predicted proteins | sample CryGeyCG12114_NA_FD_185462 | JGI IMG/M metagenome (GOLD analysis project Ga0210040, IMG submission 185462) | Groundwater microbial communities from aquifer - Crystal Geyser CG19_WC_8/21/14_NA (SPAdes) (version 2) | ecosystem: Environmental > Aquatic > Deep subsurface > Groundwater | place: USA...
GCCGACTGGCTCCAGCAGAATCTGGTTGTCGCTCAGCTCAGGCAGCTGCTCTTGCACAAGAGACTTATAATCCTTGTTCGTAACCACGAAGATGTTCTCCGTAGGGCAGATATCCTGAAAGCGCTTCATCGTCATCTGCAGCATGCTTTCGCCTGTTCCCAGCACATCGTGGAATTGCTTTGGGTAATTGGTGCGGCTAAAGGGCCAGAAGCGGCTTCCGATGCCGCCCGCCATAATTACCACATACGTATCATTTCTCATATCTATATAAGTCCTTCTTTTAATAAATCGTGCAGGTGCACAAAGCCCCCGAATTTACCAGAATTTGTCACAATAAGTTGCGTTATGCTTTTATTCTGCATAAGGGCCAGAGCCTCAACGGCATATTCTGAGGCTTCGATGGTGAGCGGGGCCGGTGTCATGATGTCGGTGGCGGTGATGCCTTCGATGGAGTCATACTTGTTCAGCATGCGGCGCAGGTCGCCGTCTGTGATGATGCCCACCAGTTCCGCTTCGTTTTCCGTGAGCACGGCGGTCGCCCCTAAGCGCTTGGAGGAGATCTCGATAATAATCTCTTTGAGCCTGGCGTTCTCCGATACGTGCGGCGCCTCGTGCTGGATATAGAGGTCTGCCACTTTCAAGTAAAGGCGCTTGCCAAGGGAGCCGCCCGGGTGCAGGTGCGCAAAGTCGGCGCTGCTGAAGCCCCTAGACTCGAGCAGGCATATAGCCAGCGCATCGCCCAGGGCAAGGGCAGCCGTGGTGCTGGTGGTGGGGGCAAGGTTAAAAGGGCAGGCCTCCCGCTCAATGTTTGCGTTCAATACAAAGTCAGCGCATTGGGCGAGGTAGGAGTCGGTGCTGGACACGATGGCGGCCAGCTTAGCGCCTTTGCGCTTCAGGAGCGGCACCAGCACTTTGATCTCGGGGGTGTTGCCGCTTTTGGAGATGCAGAGCACGAAGTCATCTCCCTGAATCATACCCAAATCACCGTGTATGGCATCTGCCGCATGCATAAAGAGAGCGGGCGTGCCGGTCGAGTTCAAGGTGGCCACTATCTTTTGTGCAATATTGGCGCTCTTGCCGATGCCGGTTACCACCACGCGCCCTTTGATCGCGAGAATGGCTTTCACGCACTGCTCAAACTCCTCGTCAATAAATTCTATCAGCCTGGAGATTGCCTCCGCTTCAAGTTGTAAGACTTTTTTTGCGGTAAGGGTTATATTATTTGAGAGATTCAAATTAAATTTGTATAGTGTACTCTAAGGGAGTACGTTGCTACCGGAATAATTTTAGTACTGTTACATGTCAGTAAAACAAGAGATAAATCTCAAGAACAAATTAAAAGAAGTTTTTGGGTATAATCAATTCAGAGGAAACCAGGAGTTGATAATTAACAACATTATCAATGGCAAGAACACCTTTGTGATTATGCCGACAGGCGCGGGCAAGTCGTTGTGCTACCAACTACCTGCCCTTTCGCTGCCAGGCACCGCCATCGTTATTTCGCCGCTGATCGCCCTGATGAAGAACCAGGTAGACCAGTTGAATGCCTTTGGTGTGAATGCCCAGTTTCTGAATTCCACCTTATCCAAGGCTGAAATAAATAAAGTAAAGAAAGAGACGCTGGCCGGCGAGGTGAAGCTGCTGTACGTGGCGCCGGAGTCGCTGACGAAGGAAGAGAACATTGAGTTCCTGCGGAACTCCAACCTTTCTTTTGTCGCCATTGATGAGGCGCACTGCATCTCGGAGTGGGGGCATGACTTCCGGCCGGAGTACCGCCGCATCCGGGGCATCATCGACCAGATCGGCAACCTGCCGATCATCGCGCTCACCGCCACGGCTACGCCAAAAGTGCAGCTCGACATTCAGCGCAACCTGCAGATGGACGAGGCATCTGTGTTCAAGTCCTCTTTTAACCGCACCAACCTGTACTACGAGGTGCGCCCGAAGCACCACACCAAAAAGCAGCTCATCCAGTACGTAAAGAAGCACAAAGGCAAAAGCGGGATCGTGTATTGCCTGAGCCGTAAAAAAGTAGAGGAGATAGCGGAACTGCTGCGCGTGAACGACGTGAAGGCGCTGCCCTACCATGCCGGGCTCGATGCGAACGTGCGCATGGCTAACCAGGACGCGTTCCTGAACGAGGAAGCGGATGTGATTGTGGCGACGATCGCCTTCGGGATGGGCATCGACAAGCCGGACGTGCGCTTCGTGATCCATCACGATACGCCGAAATCCATCGAGGGCTATTACCAGGAAACAGGCCGCGCCGGACGTGATGGCATGGAAGGCAACTGCATGATGTACTACAGCTACGATGACATCGTGAAGCTGGAGAAATTTAACAAGGACAAACCGGTAACGGAACGCGATAACTCCAAGTTGCTGCTGCAGGAGATGGCTTCCTACGCAGACTCTGCCGTATGCCGCCGCAAGCAGCTGCTGCACTACTTCGGTGAGGCTTACGAAAAGGATTGTGGCTTCTGCGATAACTGCCTGCATCCGAAAGAGCGCTTTGAGGCGCAGCAGGAGGTGCAACTGGCGCTGAAGGCGGTGGCGCAGACAGGAGAGCGTTTCAGCATCGAGCATATAACAGCAGTGCTCACCGGCCTGCGCAACCAGTACGTGACCAGCTACGACCATGACAAACTGGACGTGTTCGGGGCAGGGAAAGAGAACGATGCCCAGTTCTGGAGCTCTGTGATTCGCCAGGTGCTGCTATCCGAGTACCTGGAGAAAGACATTGAAAGCTTTGGTGTGGTGAAACTGACGCAGAAAGGGACGGACTTCATCCTGCATCCGCATCCCATTCAGCTGACAAAAGACCATAATTACGAACAGGAAGTGAAGGAGGACGAGGAGAAGGAAGAAACACAGGCGTCTGCCGGGCACGACGAGGTGCTGTTCGACCTGCTCAAGAACCTGCGCAAAAAGCTGGCGAGAGAGAAGAACCTGCCGCCTTACGTGCTGTTCCAGGACCCGTCGCTGAAGGAGATGGCCACCATATACCCAACCACCCGGGACGAGCTGGCGCATGTGGGGGGCGTAGGCATGGGCAAGGTGCAGAAGTTCGGCAAGCCGTTCCTGGACCTGATCAGCAAATACGTAGAGGAAAATGACATTGTGACGGCTTCTGACGTGGTGGTGAAAACCACGGTCAACAAGTCGAAGATCAAGATCTACATCATCCAGCAGATTGACAAGAAAGTGGAGCTGGAGGAAATCGCGGCGGCCAAAGACCTGACCATGCAGGAGCTGATCGCGGAGATCGAGCATATCTGTTACTCCGGCACCAAACTCAACCTGAACTACTACATCAACAGTGTGCTGGACCAGGAGCGGCAGGAGGAAATCTATGACTACTTTATGAACGCCAGCACAGACAATATCAATGAAGCGCTGAAGGAACTCGGCACTGACGATTATACCGAAGAAGACCTGCGACTGATGCGCGTAAAATTCCTGTCGGAGTACGCTAACTAAATTGCTGCGTTGCTAGATTGGTGATTGTTTGGGGTATAAAACTCAGTCTTGCCGCTGCCGATTTATAACTGTACCTCCTCAACAAGGGCTGCCCATATAGCAAACCAACAATTTAACCATCCAGCCATTTCCCATTCAACAATCAACAATTAACACCACCAATGAACGTACTGATAATAGGATCCGGAGCCAGGGAGCATGCCATTGCCTGGAAGCTGAGCCAGAGTGAATACTGCGATAAAGTTTTTGTGGCACCCGGCAATGCAGGCACCGCCCTGTATGGCACCACCGCGGCGGTTGATATCCATAACTTTGATGAGCTGGCCAAGTTTGCCTCTGATTTCAACATTATGATGATTGTGGTGGGGCCGGAGAACGCGCTCGTTGAAGGCATACACGATTACTTCCAGGGCTCGGAGTACCTGAAGCACATTCTTGTGGTTGGGCCAAAGAAGGCGGGTGCCATGCTGGAGGGCAGCAAAGACTTCTGCAAGGCCTTTTTTGAACGGTATGACATTCCCACTGCCCGCTATCAGACCTTTACAGAAGATACCTTTGCGCAGGCAACGGCCTACCTGCGCAACCACAGCTTCCCGGCTGTGCTGAAGGCCGATGGCCTGGCAGCCGGCAAAGGCGTGATCATCGCACAGACGTACGACGAGGCCGTGGACGCCCTCGAGGATATGCTGCGCAACAAGCGCTTTGGCAATGCCAGCAGCAAAGTCGTGATCGAAGAGTACCTGCATGGCATCGAGGTGTCGGTGTTTATCCTGACGGATGGAAAAGAGTATGTGCTGCTGCCGGAGGCGAAAGACTACAAGCGCATCGGCGAAGGCGACTCCGGGCTGAACACCGGCGGCATGGGTGCCATATCCCCAGTGCCTTTTGTGGATGATGCGTTTATGCAGAAGGTGAGGGAGCGCGTAATCGAGCCGACGCTGCGCGGGATGCAGCAGGACAAGCTGGACTATACAGGCTTCCTGTTTATCGGGCTGATGAACGTGAGCGGCGACCCGTACGTGATTGAGTACAACGTGCGCCTCGGCGACCCTGAGACAGAGGCCATCCTGCCGCGCATCAAGTCGGACTTGTTTGAGCTTTTCCGGGCGCTGCACGACCACAAACTCGGCGAGTTTAAGCTTGAGATAGACCCGCGCACGGCCACTACAGTGTTCCTGGTTTCCGGTGGTTACCCCGAAGGCTTTGAGAAAGGCAAAGAGATCAGCGGCATCGGGAACGTGCCGTCGGATGTGCTGGTGTTTCATGCCGGCACCAAGCTGGTGAACGGCAAACTAGTCAACAACGGCGGCCGCGTAATTGCAGTAACCGCCCTGGGAGACACCATGGAGGAGGCGCTGGAGAAAGCAAACGCCGCCGCCAAGGCCATTACATGGCAGGACCGCTACTACCGCCACGACATTGGCTTTGACCTGAGGAGCACACTTGCTTAAACAGTATAATATATGACCTCAACAGAAAAGCGAAGGCCGGTGAATCTCACCGGCCTTCGCTTTTCTGTTGAGGTCGTCTACGCTTAGCAGTACTCCTCAAATGCGCCCTGCAGGTTGTCTACAATGCGGTTCAGTTCATTGCCTTCAATGTGGTAGCGCTCGATCATGTGCACCAACTCACCGTCTTTGAAAAGCGCGATGGAAGGAGACGATGGCGGGTAAGGCAGCATATGCTCACGGGCTTTCGCCACGGCGTCCTGCTCCATGCCTGCAAAAACAGTGACCAGTTTCGCTGGCTTCTTGTCGGATGCGGCAACAGCCATTTTAAGGGCCGGGCGCGCTTTCGCAGCGGCGCAGCCACACACAGAGTTCACGGCTACCAGCACGGTGCCTTCAGATTTAACAGCCTGCTCTACTTCCTCAGCTGTCATTAGTTGCTCAAAACCCGCAGACGTAAGGTCCTCACGGATAGGCGCAACCATATATTCGGGATACATTGCCATATAAGTTCAGTTAAGATGATCTATTGTGCTGCAAAGGTAACAAAACAGTTTCAATAAAGGTGCACATCCCCTGCAAGGAGATTGTTCCGGCATACACAAACATGACTGCTATATAATATTAAATAGAATCTATATATAAAATATACTGAATATATATAAATGTATTTATAATGCATAACTCTTTCACAACAAAGAAAGTATTAGGTACAATCATTAGCAGAGACAGCAGGCCGCATCTTCTGCAAAGGCAGGAAGCAGCGTTACCGGTAACATAGCAGGCAAAGCCACGGCTTCATTTGCAGGCAGCGGAAAAAGCAGGTTACTGCTCCGCAGGAGGAAGTGTTTCGAGGCTATAAAGAAAGATTTATCTGAAAGATCATGCTCATTTTTAACTCTACAACCACAGCCCCTTCTGTGCGTTACTTTTACCTGTCTGCTAATCATGCGAAGCAGGCTGAAATCATCCAGGTTATAAACAGCGGCTCTGCGGTGGTGCAGGTGCCCATGCGGGAAGAAGATATAGAACTGACGGCTTTCTTTGAGCGGGAGCTAACCCCGGCTGAGAAAACCGCCTACAAAACCAGCGAGACCTGGAAAGTGTTTACCTGCTGGGAAGAACTTTACCACGATCATGTGCAGTTCTGCCTGAAGCACGACGTAGCAGGCGCTTTGCTGAGCCTGCGCTACAGGTATCCGCTGCAAGAGGAAATGGCTGTTTCCGCTTAAGCCTATAATCACCGTATAAAAGAATATATAGGCAAAGAGGCCGCTTTACACCAAGTAAAGCGGCCTCTTTGCCTATATAGGACAATTGCCCTTTGTAGAAAGCGGTGCTAATTCACCTGGATTTCGTCCAGGAAAAGCCACGTTTTCTCGCCTGCCCCCCGGCCTCCCTCTGGCACAGCCTGCATGTTTTTCACTGCTACTTTCACAAAGCGGGTAGTGGCCGGGTTAAAGGTTACTTTCATAATAGCCTTTGAACCCGCTACCGCCGACACAGCGTCTGTGGTGCCCAAAGGCTGGAAATTCTTCCCGTCCATGGAGCCATATACCGCCACCGCTTTCGGCGGATAGACATAGGTGCCTCCCGCGTTCAGGGCATGTACGACTACGTTGTTAACCTCCTGAGCAGTTCCTAAGTCTATGGTGGCTTCCATGTCGCTGCCCGAGTAGCCGATAGAGCGCTGGTCACGGCCGCCTTGCTCGTTAACGATGCCATCGATCAAGGTGAAGGCGCCGTTGCCCGGGAAGGATTCGGAGGGCTGCTCGTTCAGGGTAATCGCTTTACCGGTGGCTTTGTTAATGTTTATATGCAGCGTAAGGGAGTCGAGCAGTTTGTCGTCTTTGTAATACAAGCCCGTTACCTGAGCAGATTCTTTGAGCAGGAGCGGGTTTATATAGGGATGGGTTCCTCCTTTTCCGTTGATGGAGTACAGCAGTTTGCCCTGGTCGTTCTTGCCTTCCAACTCCACCGTGATGCCGTTTTGGCCTGCGGCAGGTAGAACAGCGGCCATAATGTCGTAGTAGGCGTTGCTGTAGTTTGCGCCCCACAGGTCGTAGCGCTTAAACTGGGTCAGCAGCCGCTTCTCAAAGTCTGGCCAGCTTTTCTTCTCCGGTGCCGTCCAGAGCACTTCGCTGAGTGCGCTCATCCTCGGGAAAACCTGGTACTCTACTTTTGCCGGGCTGCCCATGTATTCCGTCCATACGTTGGCCTGTGCGCCTAAAACATATTTTGCCTGCTCTGCGGTAAGCTCCTTCGGGATGGGCTCGTAGCTGTAGGCCTTCTCTATACTGGTGAAGCCGCCGATGGTAACAGAGTCCTCGCGCTGGCTCTGGGAGTGGTCGAAATAAACGTGCGAACCGGGAGTCATGATGACATAATGGTTTTGCTGCGCGGCGGCAATACCGCCGGCTTCGCCCCGCCAGCTCATCACAACGGCTTTGGGCGCCAGCCCCCCTTCCAGAATCTCATCCCAGCCGATAATGGTGCGGCCTTTGCTGTTGATGTACTTCTCCATGCGCTGGATAAAATAGCTCTGCAGCTCATGTTCGTCGGCAAGGCCTTCTTCCTTGATGCGCTTCTGGCACAGCGGGCAGGTCTTCCAGTTTGACTTCGGGCTTTCGTCGCCGCCCACGTGTATGTACTTGGAAGGGAAAATGGCCATGACCTCATCTACCACATCCTGCAGAAACGTGAACGTGGAGTCTTTGCCCGCGCAGTACACATCATCAAAAATGCCCCAGGTTTCCTCTACTTTGTAGGGGCCGGTGCCGGGGCAGCCTAACCACGGGTAGGCGGTGAGGGCGGCGCTGGAATGGCCCGGCATCTCGATCTCCGGAATCACGGTAATGTGCCTGTCTGCGGCGTACCTCACCACTTCTTTGGCTTCTTCCTGGGTATAATAGCCGCCGTAGCGTTTGTTGTCGTTGCCAGTGCCCGGGTAGCGGCCGATGATGGTGCCGTTCCGGAAGCCGCCCACTTTGGTGAGTTCAGGGTACTTCTTGATCTCGATGCGCCAGCCCTGGTCTTCTGTCAGGTGCCAGTGGAAGTAGTTCATCTTGTGCAGCGCCAGGTAATCGATGTACTTTTTGATAAAAGACACCGGGAACATATGGCGGCCCACATCCAGGTGCATGCCACGGTAAGCGAAGCGGGGCGCGTCCTGTATCGCCACAGCAGGAATTTGCAGCGAAGTGCTTTTCTCAACGGGCAGCAGCTGTATCAGGGACTGCAGGCCGTAAAAGGTGCCGGCACGGGTGTCGCCTGTAATATTCACGCCGTCCTGCGCTACCTCCAGCGCATAAGCGTCTTTGTCCGTTGCTTTGGAAGAGGCGCGTGTGGCCAGGCGTATATAGTCTTTCGTCGCTTTTTTAGCGATGTCGAGCTTAAAGCCATATACCTGCTGGAGGTACTCGTTTAGGAACTCGGCCGCTTTTCTGTCTTCTTTATCTTTTGCGGCAATGGTCGTTTGCTGGGTGATGGTAAATTGCCCGCTTTTCACCTGCACACTGGCGGGCTTGGGAATGATGTTTACCTCCTGTGCTCTTGCCACTTGCGATAGCAGCAGGAACAGTAAAAAGAGTCGTTTCATATGATGGTAGCTTTAGTGAGAGTTAAATTATAAAGGAAGGCTGCCTGACACCGGCTGCCCTGTTCTGATTTTGTGTCCGTAAACGGCGAAGTAAAGGATCACCAGGTAGCAGGGCACCATGATCCAGTAAGCCTGCTGCGAGTTGATGGTGTCGGCAAGCCACCCATATAGAAGTGGCAGCACAGCACCACCGGCAATGCCCATGATCAACAGCGAAGAACCTATCTTGGTGAAGCGGCCCAAATCCGCAATGGCCAATGGCCAGATGGCTGGCCACATCAGGGCGTTAGCGAGCCCCAGCAGCGAGATGAACAGCACGGACGTAAAGCCGTCGGAGAAAAGGGAAATCAGCACGAACAATATGCCCAGCACAGCGGATACCTGCAACGCCCTGGCCTGAGATATAAACTTCGGGATCGCGAAAATGCCAATGACGTACCCGACCAGCATGGCAATCATGGTATAAGTCGTGAAAATTTTTGCATCTGCCAGGTCAATGCCTTGGGAGGCGCCATAGCTGATCACCGTGTCGCCTGCCATTACTTCCACGCCTACATACAGAAACAGCGTGAAAGCCCCCAGCAGCGCATGCGGAAACTGGACAATGCTCTTCTTGTTTGTGTTGGCGCTTGCAACCGCCTCATCTTCCTGGTCTGTGTCCACCTCCGGCAAAGCAGAGAAAGAAACCAGGACGGCCAGCAGCACCAGAATAACCGCCATGATGATATAAGGTGTGATCACTTTGGAAGCCAGCGCATCCAGTTCCATCGTCTGCTGTGCCGCGCTCATGCTGCCGAGGCTGTTCACCAGCGCATCCGCGTTTTCTAAAATAATAGCTCCCAGAATAAACGGAGCGAGCGCTCCGGCCACTTTGTTACAGATACCCATGATGCTGATGCGTTTGGCCGCACTTTCACGGGGCCCCAGAATGGTGACGTATGGGTTGACGGCCGTTTGCAGCACCGCCAGACCGGTGCCCTGGATAAACAAACCGATCAGGAAAAAGACATAGGTCCGCGTCATGGCGGCCGGAATAAACACCAGTGCGCCTACCGCAATCACGCCAAGGCCAACGGACATTCCTCTTTTAAAGCCTGTCTTCTTCAAAACCCAGGCAGACGGAATGGCCATCACCAGGTAAGAAACATAAAAGGCAAAGGTGACCAGGTATGATTCGAAGTTGTTGAGCTCACAGGCAATCCGCAGGTAGGGGATAAGGACGGAGTTCAGCCATGTTATAAAGCCGAAGATAAAAAACAAGGCCCCAATAATCAGCATCGAGCGCATGCTGCCCCCGCTTTGATTGGCAGCAGCTGCCCTTTCTTCCTTTAACATTGATTTTTGTGCCATTGAAACGTGCCGGTTATGTTGTGAAATGTAAGTAGTTGGTTCCTGTTATTTGCGTGTGCAAGTTTGGCTGCAACCAAGGCATGAAGCGCCAGAGCGGCAGTACGCATTTTCCAATATATCCAATATCTGGTGATTTGCCTTGCCCTGCCGCCGATGATTTCTCCTGACTTCGACAGCGGAAGTTGCGTGAACAGTACTTTACCTCAGATTGTCAGGCTCCTAAGTAGAGAGATGAATCCAGCAGCGGGCTATATACATTGTTTATAGAGTATCGCTAAATAAACAATGTATATAGCTGCCTCCGTACCCTATATAAAAAAGCCCGCGCCTGATAAAGCCTATATAACTTTAGTTCAGAACCTGTACCTGACGAAAGCTTCCATGGCTTCGTAGTCAGCGAGGCCGAGGTTGTCGTAATCTTTGGCCGTCTCCCGGTTCCGCTCTTCCGCCCTCACCCAGAACTCGCGGGCGTCGTCTCCCGGGAACACCGGCCTGTCCTTCTGCGATTGGTGCTTGAAGATAGCGTTGCGTTTGCGCTCCACCTCCTGCGGCGACAGGGGCACGGCCATCTCTATTTCGTGCGTCTCAAACTCATGCCAGGCGCCGCGGTACATCCACAGCCAGCAATCCTCCACCCAACTCTCTGTCTGGCGTAGGCGGCGCAGGGCCTCTAGGATGATCCGGAAGCAGACGATGTGCGTCCCGTGGGGGTCAGCAAAGTCCCCGGCGGCGAACACTTGGTGCGGCTTCACCTGCTGCAGCAGCGCTACCGTCAGTTCGATGTCCTTCTCGGTCACCGGGTTCTTGCGCACCTTGCCCTCCTCGTAAAAAGGCAGCGCCATGAAGTGGATATGGTCGTCGTCCAGCCCGGCGTAGCGGGCGCCGGCGATGGCCTCGCTCTTGCGGATGAAGCCCTTCACGTTGCGCACCTCCTCGGTGTCGGGCTGATTTGGCTGCTTCGTCTCAAAGAAGCGGCGCATCTGGTCGTAGATCGATTTCAGCTGCTGGCCGTGATCCCCGATGCTCTTCTCGAAGTCGATGGCAAACTCCATATACCGCAGCACGTCATCGTCCCAGACGGCCGTGTTGCCCGAGGTCTGGTAGGCCACGTGCACATCGTGCCCCTGGTCGACGAGGCGTATGAAGGTGCCGCCCATCGAGATCACGTCGTCGTCGGGGTGCGGCGAGAAGATGAGCACGCGCTTCTGCGCCGGCTCGGCCCGCTCCGGGCGCTGCGAGTCGTCGGCGCCGGGTTTGCCCCCCGGCCAGCCCGTGATGGTGTGCTGGAGCTTGTTGAAAACGTGGATGTTGATGTTGTAGGCCGGGCCGTTCTGCACGGCCAGCTGGGCCATGCCGTTGTTGTTGTAGTCCTCGTCGGTGAGCTTCAGGATCGGCTTCTTCATGGTGTTGGAGAGCCAGATGACCGCTTTTTTTGTCAGGGCCTCGTCCCACACGCAGTCTTTCACCAGCCAGGGGGTGTCGAAGCGCGTCAGGCTGGAGGCGGCGTCAGCATCCAGCACAAACTCCACCTTGTCGGAGAGTTGGAGGTAGGTGGCCGGCACGTCGCTGGAGATTTCGCCCTCCACCGCCTTGCGGATGATGGGAGCCTTCTTGCCGCTCCAGGCCATCAGGATAATCTCCCGGGCCTTGAAGATGGTGCCGATGCCCATAGTGATGGCCTTGGTCGGCACGTTCTCCTTACCCCCGAAGTCGCGGGAGGCGTCGCGGCGGGTCAGGTCGTCAAGGGTGACGAGGCGGGTGCCGGAGTTAGGCGCGGAGCCCGGCTCGTTGAAGCCGATGTGGCCGGTCCGGCCGATGCCGAGGATCTGCAGGTCCAGCCCTCCCAGTTCCTCGATTTTGCGCTCGTACTCCAGGCAGAAGGCGACGATCTCCTCTTTCCCGAGTGTGCCCTTGGGGATATGGATGTTCTCCCTTGGGATATCGATGTGCTCGAAGAGGTTCTCGTTCATGAACGTCACGTAGCTCTGGGCAGCGGTGGGGTGCATGGGGTAATACTCGTCCAGGTTAAACGTAACCACATGCTGAAAGCTTAGCCCCTGCTCACGGTGCAGGCGCACCAGTTCTGCATACACCTCAACGGGGGTGGCGCCTGTGGCGAGCCCCAGCACCGCGCGCTCCCCTTTTTGCTGTTTGTCCCGGATCAGGTCTGCCACCCGGTGGGCAACCTTCACCGAGGCAGTATGCGCATCAGGGTACACCGTGACCGGCAGTTTTTCAAAACGTGTCTCTTCCAGAAGATTTAAACGTGCCATAGTTTTATTGCTGCTATATGTCCTTATATGATTCAGGTGTGAGGAACCGCGTGTGCCGCCGCTACCGGACGGATGCGATCTGGTTCTCAAAAATGTTTTCCATCACGGTTGCCACAGACCCCAGTATGCCAGCATCCTTGCCCAGGTCTGACAACGCAAGAACGGTGTTCTCCCGTAGCTGTGTCATGCAGTATGTGTTGATGGATTGTTGTATGGGAATGGTGATGTACTGTTTCGCCCCGGCAATTTTACCGCTTAGGATAATAGTCTCTGGGTTAAAGAGCTGAATCAGGATCGCTATCCCTTTTCCAAGGTATCTGCCCGTTTCTGCGAGTATATTAATAGCATACTGGTCTCCTTCGTTTGCGGCTTTGATTACCAGCCCGGGCTCTAAATGCTCCAGTTCTTCGCCTGCCACCGCGCTGAGCATGGTGCTCTGGCCCGACCGGATGCCTTCTTTCGCCATGCGGGCGAGCGCTATGCCTGAAGCCACCGTCTCCAGGCAGCCCCGCTTGCCGCAGTGGCAAAGCACCCCGTCTTCTATCAGCGGAATGTGCCCGAACTCCCCGGCAAACCCGGAGGCGCCGGTGCGCATTTTGCCGTCGATGATAATCCCGAGCCCCAGGCCCCAGTCCATGGAGAGCACCAGTACATTTTTCTTATTCTGAGCAAGGCCAAACCGGTACTCTGCCAGTGTGGCGCTTTTCACGTCGTTTTGTATATAAACCGGCTTGTTAAACCGCTGCTCCAGTAATGCCTGCAGCGACTCCTCCTCCTGCTGTGGCAAAAGGTAGGTGTGGTTCTTGCCGCTCACAGCGGCCACCAGGCCCGGCATGCTGATGCCAATGCCCATCAGTCTTTCCGGGTTAATGCCCGACTCCTGGATCAGGTTGGTCGCATGGGCAAGCAGGTGCTCTACAGCGCCCAGGTCCTTGGATAACTCCAGATCATAGGTTTGAATGGCGGTGATGTTGTTGTTATTGTTGTCGAAGATGGCCATGCGGGTCCTGAACCGCTCCATGTCGATGCTCAGAACGAACAGAGAGTTGTCTTTCAACCCATACAGGTCCGGCTTGCGCCCACCCACCGACTGGCCACGGCCTTGCTTCTCTACCAGGTCCTCGGAAATCAGTTCGTTCAGCAGCCCCATGGCAGTGGGAGCACTGATGCCAAAGCGGGTGCACAGGTCTGTATTGGTTTTAGCGCCTTTCACATAAAGGTGCTTGATGATCTTGAGTTTTTGCAAGTGCTTCTTGCGTTCAAGATTGTTCAGACTGTCTATACGACCTGATTTGGTGAGTGACTGCTCCATTGCTGCATCAAATTTGGGTTAATTTTATGAAAATTTCGATATCAGCAAAATCTTTTATTAAAAATTTAATAAAGTGTGGTGTATTTAGTTTAAAGTGAAAAGATAAGTAGCATGATTTATATAGTTTTTGTTTAAACAAAATGTGTTTAAAGAAGATCTGGCATTAGATGTCTCTATAATAAAAAAAAATTGGAATCTGTGGCATATCTTGTTTTTTGTTCTAAATTTGAGTTCTAATTGACGTATGAGCACTCAATCACAATGCCTATGTAGCAACCACAGCAAACTCCTTTAGCAACGACACTGCTTTGCACACGCAACCATAAACGGCATCAGGTGGCGTTTCCAGTAGAATTGAAAGTTTTCTAATCTCAATTACCATTATATGAAACAGAGATACTTTAGTACGTGGATGCTCACTCAGCGCAGCCACTTAAAAACTTTACCACAGAAAAAAGTACTTGCCTTGCTGCTGGCGGCGGCCTGTTTGTCACAGAGCCCTGTGCAGGCAGATGCTGCAGCTAACAACGCAGGTGCTTTGCTGTATTACACAGAAGACGGTGCATTCGATTTAGGTAATGTCTTTTTTCAAGGCACAGAAGTGAGGGGAAGAGTGACTGGGGACGATGGACAGGGCGTGCCCGGTGCCACAGTGGTGGTAAAAGGCACTGCCGTTGGTACGGCCACGGATGCGGAAGGTAATTTCACCCTGGGCGTGCCAAGCGGCAGCGGAACACTTGTTGTTTCCTTCATTGGTTACAAAACGCAGGAGGTTCAGATCAATAACCGTACAAACGTTAACGTTACGCTCTCGACCGACGCCCAGGCGCTGGATGAGGTAGTGGTAACGGGATATGCGGTGCAGGAGAAGAAAGACCTGACAGGTTCTGTTGCCGTGGTAGACGTGAGTGAGATGACCAAGCAGCCAAGCCCGCAGGTGGCCAGCATGCTGCAGGGCAGAGCGGCAGGTGTGACGGTGCAGGGCTCCGGGCAGCCGGGCCAGGCGCAGCAGATACGTATCCGCGGGTTTAACACTTTCGGCAACAACAGCCCACTGTATGTAGTGGACGGTGTGCCTACACAGAACATCAACGACATTAACCCGAACGACATCGCCTCCATGCAGGTGCTGAAAGATGCGGGTTCCGCTTCTATATATGGTTCGCGTGCCGCAAACGGCGTAGTGATCATCACGACACGAGGGGGTGGTAAAGAAAAGGTGACCGTGCAGTACGATGGGTACTACGGTACCCAGCGACCTCCGCAGGGCAATGTGTGGGACCTGGCTAATCCGCAGGAAATGGCGGACCTTACCTTCAGGGCCCTGCGCAACACTGAACCCGGTGAACCTATCGAGCACCCCATTTATGGTTCAGGCGCGAACCCGGTTGTTCCGGATTACTTAGTTGCCGGTACTGCTACCGGCCTGATGGAGGGTGACCCGAGAGTAGATCCTAACCTATACAATGTAAACCCTTCTTACACAGGTGGTAGCGGAGACCTTGGCTCTTTCTATCGCATTGTGAAAGCGAACAAAGAGGGCACGGACTGGTTTCACGAGATCTTTAAGCCTGCCCCTATCACAAGCCATAACATAGCCGTAAGCGGCGGTAGCGACATTGGTAAATACTACTTCTCTGCGAACTACTTCGATCAGAAGGGAACGTTGCTGGAGACGTATTTCAAGCGATTTACCATACGCTCAAACAGCCAGTTTAACCTTGGCAAGAAGGTCAGAGTGGGTGAGAACCTGGCGTATTCTGTTATCGATAACCCGCTGTTGGATCTTAGTGGCGAGTCTCCGATCAACATGGCCTACCGTGAGCAGACTATTATCCCGGTATATGACATCATGGGGAACTATGGCGGCTCTTTCGGAGGTGGGCTCGGAAACGCGCGTAACCCTGTGGCGCAGCTACAGCGGCGTAGAAATAACAACACGCTGAACACCCGCCTCTTTGGTAACGTGTTTGCCGAAGCCGATATTTTGAGAGACTTTACCCTGCGCACCAGCTTTGGTGGCGAAATGTATAACAACACCAACAGGTCTTTCACCTTCCCTGAGTACGAAGGCAGCGAGAACAACACGTTCAACCAGTTTGAGCAGAATGGCAACAACGGCTATAACTGGACCTGGACGAATACCCTGGCCTACCACAGGAACTTTAACGATGTGCATGACCTGAGAGTGCTGGTGGGTACAGAAGCCTACGACAACTTCTCCAACAACCTGGGCGGTATATCACAGGGCTACTTCTCTTATGACCCTAACTTTACTGACCTTTCTACCGATGCCGGCTCCCAGACGAACACCAGTAGCAGAAGCGCAGATGCCCTGTTCTCGCTGATTGGCAGGATTGACTATAACCTGATGGACAAGTACCTGGTGGGATTTGTGATTCGCCGCGACGGCTCCTCACGTTTCCTGAACAACCAGTATGGTACGTTCCCGGCTGTCAGCGCCGGATGGCGTATATCTCAGGAAACGTTCATGCAGAACATCGCCTGGATATCAGACCTGAAACTGCGCGGTGGCTACGGTGTAATGGGTAATCAGCTGAACGTAGACCCGGGTAATGCCTTCACCACGTATGGGCAGGACAGAAACTTGTCGTTCTATGACATCAACGGCACGAACACCAGCACGACGCTCGGTTTCAGAAGGAGCCGTATCGGTAACCCGGATGCGAAGTGGGAAACCAACGTGAACAGCAACATCGGTATTGATGCAACCTTGTTCAACGGTGCCCTGGATGTTACGGCTGATTACTACCACAAGGAGATTCGTGACCTGCTGTATAACCCGGAATTACCTGGTACTGCCGGTGGGGCCACAATACCGTTTGTGAACGTTGCCAAAATACAGAACAGAGGCTTTGATGGTGCTGTTACCGGTCATATCCAGGCAACGTCAGATCTTCGCTTCGACATCACAGGTACACTCACCACCTATAAAAATGAGATCCTGAAGGTATCGAACGGAGCGCAGAATTTCGACCAGGAAACCCGTCGCTTTAACGGCAGCTACATTATCCGCAACCGGGTAGGTGATGCAATGAGCTCTTTCTTTGGATACCAGATAGACGGTTTCTGGGATGATGAGGCAGAAATCATTGCGGCCAACCAGCAGGCGCAAGCCGAAAGCGGTGACCCGAATGCCATTTACCAGACGGATGTGAAAGTAGGGCGGTTCCGCTACGCTGATATAGATGGCGACGGTATGATCACGCCAGACGACAGAACTATCTTAGGTAGCCCTAACCCGAACTTTACGTACGGTCTGAACATTGCCGCGACTTACAAGAATTTTGACTTTACTATGTTCCTGTACGGCTCACAAGGCAACGAGATATGGAACCAGGTGAAATGGTGGACTGACTTCTATCCAAACTTTGCAGGTGCGAAAAGCAAGACAGCTGTGTACGACTCCTGGACGCCTGAAAACCATAACGCAACCGCTCCTATCCAGGAAGCCGAAGGCTCTTTCAGTACGACTACTGTTCCGAACTCTTACTATGTAGAAGATGGATCTTACCTGAGAGCGAAGAACGTGCAGTTGGGCTATACCCTGCCAGCGGGTTTCACTGGCAAATATGGTGTTGAAAGGCTGAGGATATACATCCAGGGAGCTAACCTGTTCACCATCACGAACTACTCTGGCGTTGATCCTGAGATTACCGGTTACAACACAGACGGTACTATCAAAACCTCGAACTTTGGTATTGACGAAGGCAACTACCCTAACATGCGCCAGTACCTGTTCGGCGTGAACGTGTCCTTCTAATTTGTTTCAAGTTTTATTTTTCGAAATATGAAAAGATCAAAATATATATTAATGGCTGCGTTAATGGCTACGGGCATGCAGCTGTTTACTTCCTGCGGGGATGACTTTCTTGAGAAGCCGGCGCTTGGAGCCCTTGACCCTACTTTAGTAGCTAACAAAGCAGGTGTTGAGGCTTTGCTTATAGGAGCGTATGCCGCCTTAGATGGCCAGGGCAATGGAGCAGCTATAACTGGCGGTGGCCAGTGGGAGGCAGCGCCAACCAACTGGATATATGGCAGTGTTGCCGGGGGTGATGCCCATAAAGGCAGCTCGGGTTCAGATCAGCCTGCTATCAACGCTATTGCCAACTTTATCACAGACCCAAGCAACGGTTTTGTTAACACCAAGTGGAGAGCCATGTACGAGGGTATTTCGCGCACAAATTCTGTGTTGACCTTGTTGGCGGAGGCAAAAGACATTTCGGAAGATGATGCCAAAAGGCTTGCCGCCGAAGCACGCTTCCTGCGTGGGCACTACTACTTCGAGCTGAAGAAGATGTTCAACATGGTGCCGTGGATTGACGAAACAACAACGGACATAAACCAGCCGAACAACGTTGACATCTGGCCAAACATAGAAGCAGACTTTAAGTTTGCAATGGAAAACCTGCCAAACAGCCAGGCGCAGGTTGGCAGAGCGAACAAATGGGCAGCGGCTGCTTATTTGGGCAAGACGTATATGTACGAGCACGAATTTGCCGATGCAAAAACTATCTTTGATGAGGTGATCGGATCCGGAGTAACTTCCAACGGCCTGAAGTACGGACTTGTGGACCGCTTCAAGGACAACTTCGATGCCAGTGCGGAGAACAACAAAGAGTCTGTGTTTGCGATACAGATGGTGGCCAACGATGGTACCAACACCATTTCCAATGCGAACCAGGGCGAAATGCTGAACTACCCGTACAACAGCCCGTTCCGATGCTGCGGCTTTTACCAGCCAACCTTAGACCTGGCAAACTCTTACCAGACAGACGCGCAGGGATTGCCACTGGTAGAAAGCTACAATGCTGACCCGCTGAAGAATGACCAGGGCGTATCCTCTGACGTGACTTTTACCCCAGACCAGCAGTCTGTAGACCCTCGCCTGGATTGGACCGTTGGCCGCCGTGGCATCCCATTCCTGGACTGGGGCCTTCACCCGGGCCAAGCCTGGATCCGTGAGCAGAACACCGCAGGTCCTTACTCTGCTAAAAAGCACATTTACTGGCAAGCCACTGCTGACACCTACTCAGATCAGCATTCCTGGGCACCTGGTTCCGCTATCAACGTGCTCATTATCCGGTTTGCAGATGTACTGCTGATGGCCGCAGAAGCCGAGGCACAGTTGGGTAACCTGGAGCAGGCGCAGACCTACGTAGACATGGTACGCGCCCGGGCTGCAAAACCTGAGAACATTGTGTACCAGTATGTAGACCCAAGCAAGCCGCTGGCTGGTTTCTCCAGCACGCCGGCAGCTACTTATAACGTGGCTGCTTACCCCACCGGCTATTTCGCCGGGCTCGGGAAAGACCAGGCGCTGCGGGCTATATACTTCGAGCGTAAGCTGGAACTGGCCCTGGAGGGCCACCGTTTCTTTGACCTTGTTCGTTGGGGGATAGCTGAGGAGGAATTAAATGAGTTCTTTGCCTATGAAGGAGCCATTATCCCTGACGTGAGGGGCGCTAAATTTACTGCGGGAACAAATGAGTATTACCCGATTCCGCAGCGCCAGATTGACCTCCAAACGATCAATGGTGTTTCTACCTTAACGCAGAACCCGGGTTATGTGCAATAGTAAAATTATCTAAGCATAAAAAAAGCAAGCTCCACGAGCTTGCTTTTTTTATGCTATATAGGTCAGCCAACGATAACTCACCGTCAGCTCTCTTTTGCTTGTAAACCGCTACGTTTGTTTATATATTCAAGCGTTAAATTTGCTAACAGGCACCTTCAAATGCGCATTTTACCCCTATTTGTAGCCCTCACTCTTTTTAGCAGCTGTAACAACCGCTCCTCAACTCAGGAGGCGTTAGCAGTAGAAAGCGTAGGACTGCAGGAAAGCATGTTGCCGGATTCTGCAGAAGCCCTTCACCTGTCGGGCAAGGCGCTCGCACAGGCCTACTGCAACGGCTGCCACGCACTTCCCGATCCGGGGCTGCTCGATAAGTCAACCTGGAAGAAAAACGTGCTGCCACAGATGGGGTTGCGGCTGGGCCGCAGCACCGGGAACTTAAATCCGCTCTTAGGCAAATCAACGGAAGAGATATACGAGTTGCTGCAGGCGGGTATATTTCCCCAGGAACCTTATATAACCGAGGAAAACTGGCAGAAGCTGGAGGAGTATTATGTCCGGAATGCGCCCGACAAGCTGGCAATGCCGGAAACAGCAGCGGTGAAAACTGATCTAAAAGATTTCACGGTGGTGGTGCCGGCCCTGAACAAAGGCAAGTCTGCCGTTACTACAATGGTAAAATTCCTGCCGGCATCGAACGAGTTGTGGGTGGGAGATCTGAGGAACTGGGTTTTCCGGCTCAACCCACAATTACAGGCCGTTGATTCTATGGTGGTAGACACGCCGCCTGTTGACATACTCAAGGCTGGCGGCGGTTACCGCGTGTTAACCATAGGTGCGATCGTTCCCACAGATAAAGGGCACGGGCGGTTGCATCAGTCACCGGGTGCGGCGGCGGCAAAGTCAGTGTACATGACGCCTTTGCTGGAGGGGCTGCGCAGGCCGGTGAACGTGGTGGAGGCAGACCTGGACCAGGATAAACTGCCGGATATGATTGTGTGTAACTACGGCTATAACTTAGGTTCTCTTGTGTGGTATCAGAACCTGGGAGCGGGGAAGTACAAGCCCCATATGCTGAAAAATCTGCCAGGGGCGAGGAAGGCAGAAGTAAAGGACTTGAATGGTGACGGGCTGCCGGATGTCGTGGCGATGTTTGCGCAGGGCACAGAGGCTGTCAGGGTGTTCTACAACCAGGGAGCCGGTAAATTCAAAGAGGAGAATCTGTTGCAGCTTCCGCCGGTATATGGCATGAGCTACTTTGACCTGGCAGACTTTAACCAGGACGGCGCAGTGGATATCATCCTGACTAACGGTGATAACGCGGACTATTCCCAGGTTCTGAAGCCTTACCATGGCATTAGGATTTACCTGAACGACGGGAAAAACAAATTTACGGAGAAATATTTTTACCCGATGCCGGGGGCGACCAAGGCACTTGCCAGGGACTTTGACCAGGACGGTGACCTGGATATAGCGGCTATTTCCCATTTCCCTGATTTTGCGGGTGCCCCTGAAAATGGGTTTATATACCTGCAGCAGACAACCGCTATGTCGTTTAAAGCGTCCACTGTAGCCCAGGCTCACCTGGGGCGGTGGTTTACGATGGATGCCGGTGATTATGACCAGGATGGGGACGAAGACCTTATCTTAGGCTCCTTTACCAACGCGTTGACACCAGCGCCCCCGGCTTTGCAAAAACAATGGGTCAAAGAAGGGCCAAGCATCGTGGTATTGCAGAACAACCAGCTGCACAAGCAGGGAAGGGAAGCACTGCTTACCTCCGCACGGGAGTAACGGGAGATCATTCAAAAGCCACAGCAACCAAGGAAGCCTTCAAGCCTCACGACAAACTTAGTAAGTTAAGAAGAGATACAAAAAGCTGCAGGCTGTGGGTGGCAATTCAGAAAAGTAGTGAATGCTTCTGTTGCCGATAGCTTCCTCCTGCAATGCATATACTCAAGACATATACTATAGAGCGATGCCTGGCGTGCTTAAAAAATACCTTCTGTTGTAGTGCAGCGCTTACTATAATGCGATTTGCGGAGCAGAAGACGCAACACTCCGGTGCAGGAGAGGGGATTTAGCAGATAGCTATGGCCAGGTTAACAAGCGCAAAGGTGTAGACGATCTCGTAACCCCTGAACCTTTCTTTGATGGCCTTCAACGCCTTGTTCAGGTGGTTTTCGATGTTGCTGTTGCTGGTGTTGAGGAGTTGGGCGATTTCAGTGTTGCTTTTGCCCTGCATGCGGCTCATGACAAATACCTGCCGCCTTACCGGGGGCAGCGTGGCATACGTTTCTTCCAGCAGCTTCACTAAATCCTGGTAGGCAACAGTGTCCTCGGTGTAGCAGCCGCTGTTCGCGCCTGTCGCGGCTACATAGTTTGTAAAGGCCGACTCATATACCTTGCGCCTTGTTTTGTTGTACACCAGGTTCTTGGCGATGCTGAACAGGTAGCCGTCGAAGTTCTGCTCCGGGTCCAGCTGTTGCCGCCGCTCCCACACCTTCATAAAAACCTCCTGCACTATTTCCTCCGCCTCCTCTTTCTGCCTGATCAGGTGCAGGGCAAATATATATAGCTTAGGCTCAAATATCTGATAAAGACTTTTAAATGCAGCCATGTCGCCTGTTTTAAGAGCCTCAATGGTGCCATTTAAACATTCAGTGCTTCCTGTCTTCATGATATGTTGATTACTGGGTGAGGTAATGCCCGGGCAGGCACAGCTTTACGCAAAGCCACAACAAAGTATAAATTCTATGATAAACTATCAAATAAAATATATAAAACCAAAAGTGAGTGCTTAATTATTTTTTTTCAAACAGAGGTGGTGCAACGTGCTGGTTGTGTGTAATCTATATATAAACACCAGTAAACACTAATGAAAACAAGCTTACTTGACAGGTTTTACAAAGGTGAATGCTCACCGGAGGAGGCAAAAGCGGTGCTGGAGTGGTTTCAGAGCAACAGCCTGAGCCCGCAGCAGGAGCAGGAACTCTATGCCTTATGGCACGAAGCCAATCAGGTAAAGGTAGAGGAGGAGTACACCCACGACGCAGGCAGAATATTCGGCAACCTCAAAAAGCGACTTCAGGAGCCACAGCTTCCGGAGCAGGAAAAGGCCGGTGCTGTGCTGCGTTCGCTGCCTCTGCAACAGCCGCAGTTCTGGCTGAAGGTAGCTGCCGCCGTGCTGCTGCCGCTTTGCCTGTTCTGGGGGCTCAGTAAATATATTATCTCACGGGCAGACGTAGCAAGTGCCGCCTATGTGACGGTGGAGGCGGCACCAGGGGTCAAAAAAATCGTCAACCTGCCGGATGGCTCTGTCATTACCCTGAACGCTGGCAGCAAAGTCTCTTTCCGGGATAAGTTTGCCGCGGACAAACGCGAGATCGTGCTGCGGGGTGAAGCGTTTTTTGAGGTTGCCAAAGATAGCCTGCGCCCGTTTATCGTGCACACAGGCTGCATCTCGACACAGGCGCTGGGCACCTCGTTTAACATCAACTACAATGCATACAAAGACGCTGTGGCGGTGTCGCTGGCAACAGGGGTAGTGAAGATTGACAAGGAGTCAAAAGGCCGGAAGCAGCAGATCACCCGCTTAGTGCCGGGGCAGCAGATGACCTACAGCAAAGCCTCCCGCCAATATGCGGTGGCTGCGTTCAACGGCAGAGAAGTGTTGGGCTGGAAAGAAGGCGTGCTGCAGTTCAAGCAGGCCGATATACGCGAGGTAATCGCCAAACTGAAAAACTGGTACGGGGTGGACATCGAAGTGGACACGCTTCGCCTGCAGGACGAAACCTGGAACTACACCGGAGAATATAATAACGAGCGGCTGGAAAAGGTGCTGGAGGGAATCGGCTTTGTGAAAGGATTTACTTTCAGGCAAACTGATAAAAAAATAAAAATAGAATTTAACTAATCAGAGAATATATGAATGATGAGCCAGAATGAAAAAAAACAGCCAGACCTGTATCAGGCTGGCTGCAGATGCCTGTTTATGAGATCTGTTGGCGCATATGCTCATAAGAAGGCTGTTGTTTAACGAAATCAATAACATTAAACATCACAAATTTATGAAAGACAATTTTTACTACCTATTAAAAGGTGGCGCGAGAAGAGCTTTTTCTGTGGCACTGTTGCTGCTGATGACCGTCTTCTTCGCATCTGCAGCAGACACAGGGCTCCTGGAGTCTGACATGCAAAACTCAAGAGTCACTCTTTCGCTGACCAAGGCCTCGTTGCAGGAGTTTATAAAAGACGTTGAAACACAAACCTCTTTTCGGTTTACGTTTGATGAAAAGGAGTTGTTCAGTAAAAGTGCCATTACGGTAAAGGCAAACAACGAGCCGCTCAACAAGGTGCTGGCGCGCATCTCAGCGGAAACCGGGTTAGAGTTCAAACTCATCAACAACAACATCCACATCCGGCTTCCGAAGCCAAACAAAGCAACCGCCGGAAGCTCAATGTCTACCAGAATGCATGTGCAGGCGCAGGCGCCTGTAACGGGACGCGTGACAGACAGTAAAGGTGTAGGCCTGCCCGGTGTTAGTATCGCTGTGAAAGGAACGACACGTGGAGCCGTTACCGATGCAAACGGTAATTTCTCTTTGGCCGCTGCTTCCGGTGATGTGCTGGTTTTCTCCTATATCGGTTTCACTTCGAAGGAGGTGGCAGTAGGCAACCAAAGCACTTTGAACGTGACCTTGGGCGAAGATACCCAAGCCCTGGACGAAGTAGTGGTAACTGCTTTGGGTATTAAAAGAGAAGCGAAAAAGTTAGGATATTCCACAGCCACCGTGAATACAGAAACCCTGTTGAGCAGCCGCTCGACCAACGTCGGAAACAACCTGGTTGGTAAAGTATCCGGGGTAAACGTGCAGGCGCCGCCAACAGGTCCGGGTGGTTCAGCCAAAATCAGGATTCGCGGGCAGTCTTCCTTCGGAGGTAATAACTCCCCTCTGATTGTAGTGAACGGTGTTCCGATCAACAACAGTGCACAAGGGCGCGGAAACGGTGCTGACGAAGGTTTTGCCGGGGAAGCAATGTCTGATACTGGTGACGGTCTGCAGAGTATTAACCCAGAGGACATCGAGTCCATGACAGTTCTGAAAGGAGCCGCTGCGGCCGCTCTTTACGGCTTCCGGGCAAAAGACGGTGCCATCATCATCACCACCAAGTCCGGTGCAAACCAAACTGGTATTGGTATTACTGTTTCCTCTACTGTTCAGGCAGATCGGGCGCTGGACTATACTGATTTCCAATACGAGTATGGTCAGGGGGAAGGCGGAGTGCGCCCTCAGAGTGTTACCGATGCCCGCTCGTCCGGGGTTTGGAGCTTTGGGGAGCGTTTCGATGGCCAGCCAACCTGGCAGGTGGACGGACAGCAGCACCCGTATGAAGCTTTTAAAGACAGAACTGACGCCTTTTACCGCACCGGTTTGATGCTGCAGAACAGCGTGGCCTTAGCTGGGGGAAATGAAAAAGGAAGTTTCCGGGTGTCGTTTTCTGACACCGATTCCGAAGGTATCATACCAAAGTCTGGCTTTACCAGAAGGTCATTGAACCTGGGGTTGAATTATAACCTGACCGATAAACTGTCCACGCAAGTGAACGCGAACTACTCCAATGAGTACAACAAGAACCCTCCGGTTGTTTCGCAGCAGGATTTCAATATCAACTCAACACTATATACTCTGGCAAACAGCATAGATCCAAGGTGGATGGAGGATGTGTATAAAGATCCGGTGACAGGCAACGAGATCAACCCGGCCCGTTTTACGAACCGTACCAACATGTACTGGTCCATTAACGAGCGTTTTGAGAACCGCAAGCGTGACCGCCTCTTTGGTAACGTGTCGCTGCGATACGAGTTAATGCCGTGGCTGTATGTGCAGGGCCGTGTTGGGCAGGATTATTACAATGTTAATCACGAGGCCAACCGTCCCACAGGTTCAGCTTTCCTACCGCCGGCACCTGTAGGCTTCAATGGCAACTACTACCGGGATTCTGAAACCTTTCGGGAGCTTAACATGGACTTCCTGGTTGGGGCAAACCGTGAGTTTGGTGATTTCAGCATCGACGCGACAGTCGGCGGAAACACGATGGACCAGGTAGGTCAGACATTGGCCACTTCTGTCACCAACTTCTATGTTCGGGATCTATATACCATCAACAACGGGCAAATAAAGGAGCCGGGTTACGACTACTATAAGAAGAGAGTAAACTCGCTGTATGGAACTGTGGACTTCGGGTTCCGCGAGTATTTGTTCTTAACCGTGACAGGCCGTAACGACTGGTTCTCTACCTTGAACCCAGAGTCGAACAGCTACCTTTACCCTTCTGTGAGCACCAGCTTCCTGTTTAGCCAGGCGTTTGCGAACTCGCTGCCTACCTGGATCACCTTTGGTAAGTTACGAGCTGCATACGCTGAAGTAGGAGGCGATACAGACCCATATACCAACCAGCTTTTCTACACGCTCAACAACAATACGCTGAACGGAGTGGCTTTAGGAGGCATCTCCGGTACTGTGAGCCCGAACCCAAACCTAAGGCCGCTGAAAGTAAAAGAAGCTGAAGTAGGTCTGGAGCTAAAGTTGTTCGACAGCCGCATAAACCTGGATATTGCAGCATATCGCAAGAACACAGTGGATGAGATCCTGAACGTGGACATCTCGAACGCATCTGGTTACGGGCAGACAAAGGTTAACGTGGGAAGGTTAAGAAACGAGGGAGTGGAGATGTTGCTGGGCATTATGCCGGTAAGAAACAGCGCCGTTACCTGGGAAACAGCTTTCAACCTGACCTATAACAAGAGTGAGGTGCTGGAACTGGCCAATAACCAGCAACGGATCGACGTAGGTACAGGCGAATACATTGGTATCGTATCACATGAAGTAGGCAAGCCGCTAGGATCCCTGCGCGGAGTTGACTTCAGACGTGATGACCAGGGAAATGTGGTGACTTCGAATGGTACTATGCTAGGCGGCAATATAGTGACGTACGGCAGCGCTGTTCCGACACACACAGGCGGCTGGCTTAACACACTAAACTTTAAGGGCTTCCGTCTCTTTACCCAGGTTGACTTCAAGGCAGGCCATAAGCTCATCTCTAACTCTAACTTTAACTGGTACCGCCACGGCCTGCACAAAGCGACTTTGGATGGCCGTGAGGGAGGGGTTGTTTACCCAAGCGTAACGCCGGAAGGTGATCCGAATACGACGGCTGTAGTGCCGGGTACCTTCTACAATGGCGTACGTAGCTTCAGCATAGCAACTCCTTTTGTGTACAATGCCAGCTTTGTGAGATGGCGTACCGTCTCTTTAGGGTATGACCTGTCCAAAGTGTTGGCCAATACTTTCATCAAAGGGCTTAACATCAACGCCTATGTCAACAATGTACTGATGATCAAGAAGTACGTGGACAACCTGGACCCGGAATCTCAGTATTCGGCTTCCGATAACCTGGCGGGGCTTGAGGGGCATTCACTTCCTACTACTCGTAGCTACGGTGTAAATGTTAACATCAAATTGTAGTATCGTCTAAAAGCAATATCATGATAAAGAACATATATAAATCTGTGGTTCTGGCCGCACTGCTATTCAGTGCGGGGGGGTGCGATGACAATTTTGAGGAAATCAATACCAACCCAATTCAGCCAATCACGCTTAACCCGGAGTACCTGTTCTCGGAGGCACAGCGTACTTCCGCTGTCAATACGCTGACGTACCAGGCACCCATAGTACAGCAGGTTCAGATACCGTATTCGGGAAACCCTTCCGGGGGTAACCTGAACGTGGTGAATGAAACTAACACTACTCCGATCTTCAATAACCTGTATACTTTGTCGATCAGGAACTTAGAAGATATTATCAATCAGACGCAGGATGATCCGACGAGGAGCAACCTCTACAACATGGCCAGGATCTGGCGTGCTTACTGCTTTCAGTTTTTGGTAGATACCTATGGAGATGTACCCTATACCCAGGCAGGAAAAGCCTGGCTGGAAGGTGTGCAATTGCCGGAGTACGAGGAGTCGGCGGTTATCTACGAGGATATTCTGAAAGAGTACCAGCAGGCAACAGATGCACTGGACCCGAACGGTGACATTGTGCAGGGCGATCTGTTTTACCAGGGGGACATCAGCCAGTGGAAAAAGCTGGGCAACTCCCTTTTACTGCGTGCTGGTATGCGCTACACTGAAATTAATGAGGGGAAAGCGCAGCAAGTTGTATCGATTGCGGTTGACCCGGCAAGAGGCGGCGTCATTAGCTCCAACGAGGATAATGCCTATGTACCCTACAGCGATATTTTCACGCACCCCCTGTCATCTCAGTTGCTGGCAACGGAGCGCCATAACTATTATGTAGGCGCCCCATTTGTTGATTTCCTGAAAGCGACAGACGATCCCCGGCTGAAGTACATTGCGGTAAAGTATGAGGATCCCGTTAAGCCGCTGGCAACAGCAGGAGCAGAAAATACAAACCCGGAAGATCAGCAGGGCATGCCATACGGTTACGATGAGACAAATATCGCCACTGCGCCAGGGTTCCCGGGGAAAATCGGCTCGGCCTTCGCTTATTCCCAGCTTAACCGCAGAACTGTGCTGCGCCTTGACAGGCCGGAGTTTATTGTAACCTATGCGCAAACGTCGCTGCTGTTGGCAGAGGCAGCGCACCGCGGCTATATACCGGGTGGCGAAGCAGTGGCGCAGGAGTATTACGAAACAGGCATCGCCGCGCATATGGAGCAGATGGAGGCTTACAGTGGTACCACGGAAAGCTCCACCATCGACATCACATCGGAGCAGGTGGCCGCCTACCTGGCCCAGCCTGAAGTGGCGTATGACCCGGCACGTGCCCTGGAGCAGATAAACGAGCAATACTGGGTGGCTTCTTTCCTGCAGTTCCAGGAAGCTTGGGCTAACCTCCGAAGAACAGAGTATCCAAACTTGGAGCCCATCAACTATCCAGGTCAGGACCCTTCTGTGAATGCCACCGGCGGCGGTTTTATCCGAAGATTGACTTATCCGTTGCGTGAGCGATCTGTAAATACGGCAAATGTGGATGTGGCAATAGCCCGAATGGGAGGCAATACACTCGGCAACCCTGTTTTCTGGGATGTAGTGCAGTAGCCCTGGCAGCCACAAATGCTGCTTGATATAACATGCTTTGAACTTCAGGAATAGAATTCAAGGCACTAGGGTAGAGCTTGTACCTATATAAGCTCTACCCTTAATCAAAGCTCAGCAAATATCTGAAGCAAAGTTCCTGAACATGGCTAAGTGCCCAATGGAGTTCTGTCATATAGGACACGGACTGCAGGACAGCTTTGTTGAAAATTAATTACCACCATTTTTACACCCAAGCATTTTATGAAACTTACAAGCTTCTGTTTTACTCTTCTGCTCTCCCTGGGCGTGTTAAGCAATGTGCTGGCGCAACAGATTTCCAAGGAAGAACTTGTCTTCCTTACCCCGGAATGGAAAGGAGAAAGATTCCCTGACGGCCGCCCGAAAGTGCCGGATAGTATCATAGAACGCATGAAACTGGTGACGCATGAAGAGGCCTGGGCAGTGATGAAGGGCGAAAACTATAAATATCAGTATGCAGAAGGGTGGCTGGTCATCAACCCGGACAGTGTGCTGGTGGGGCGGGCACTTACCGCTACGTTTATTCCAGGTCGCCCTGATATACAGCGTGTGATCACAGAGAAAGGTCAAAAAAAAGATGGCCGGATCAAAGATCAGAATTCATGGCCAATCGATATGCTGGTGAAGGGCGATGTATATGTGGTAGACCAGTTCGGGGCGCATGAAGACGGGCCGACCATTGGCGATAACCTG
>Ga0210040_10002080_pt1 | contig 28886 bp, 27 predicted proteins | sample CryGeyCG12114_NA_FD_185462 | JGI IMG/M metagenome (GOLD analysis project Ga0210040, IMG submission 185462) | Groundwater microbial communities from aquifer - Crystal Geyser CG19_WC_8/21/14_NA (SPAdes) (version 2) | ecosystem: Environmental > Aquatic > Deep subsurface > Groundwater | place: USA...
GACGACGCCCTCGCCGCCGTCGCGGGCGCGGACCTGCTGCACCAGCTGGGACCGCTGGCGGCCTGGCTCGAGCAGGTCCCCGACCGGCTGGTCCTCGGCAACTACGTGTACGCCGACGGGGCGACCAACGTCCGGGTCTCCGCCGCGGTGGACGCCCTGACCCGGCACCTGCTCGCCCGCCGCGACGACCTGGCGCTGGCCTTCCTCGCCACCCCCACCGACGTGTTCGCCGTGCCGGGCGAGGCGGTGGCCCACTCCGGCGCCGCGTACGGCGACCGCACCCGGATCAGCAAGCTGCTGGGCCGGCCGCTGCGCACGGTCTCCGGCGGGCGGCTGCTGCGCCGCCACTACGTCGACGGCGTGGAGCCGGGCATCGACGACAGCCTGGTGCCGCAGCAGGGACCGAACTACGCGCTGGCCAAGCGGCTGCAGCGCTGGCGGGCCACGACGGCCCGCGACGCCGGCACGACGGTCTCCTTCCACGTCGCTCCCCCCACCCGGACGCACTCGGTGCTCAAGAACCGGGCGCTCGCGGCGGCGTACGCCGGTGCCCACCGCTTCGGGGTGCAGGTCTTCGAGCCGGCCACCAGCAACACGCTCATGGCCGCGCTGCTCGTCTCGGACCTGCGCAACGGGACGCCGGTCGCCGCGCACCCGTGGCAGGAGGAGGCGTACGCCGCCGCGCACGGCGGGCTGTGGACCACCGCCTACCAGCCGCGCAGCGCCCTCGGGCTGGCCGCGGTGCTCGGCCTCGGGGGCGCCCGCCGCTGAGCACCACGGTCAGGTGAACCGGGCGTCACCGGCGATCTACGGCTCAGTCCGCTGTGGCTGTGTGCCGATGCACCTGGCGTGGACGACGACGCACTGGACCCCGAGCTCGCCCGGCTGGCCGCCCTGCGCTCCTACGGCGTCCCGGGGGCCGCCCGGCCCGGCCTGGACGGCATCGTGCAGGCCGCCGCCCGCGTCACCGGGCGCCCCATGGCGCTGGTGACCCTGCTCGACGCCGAGCAGGCCTGGTTCCCCGCGCGCTGCGGGGTGGACGTCGAGCAGAGCGACCCCGAGGCGACGTTCTGCGTGCACGCGGTCCGCGCCGGCGCGGAGCTGGAGGTGCCCGACGCGCGGCTGGACCCCCGCTTCCGCGACAACCCGGCGGTGACCGGCCCGCTGTCCGTGCGGTCGTACGCCGGGTTCCCCCTGCGGTCGCCGCAGGGCCCCGTGCTCGGCACCCTGTGCGTGGTGGGCGACCAGCCGGGCACCCTCGACGACGCGCAGCGCGTGGTCCTGCGGGTGCTCGCCGAGCAGGTCGTGGCGCAGCTGGAGCTGCGCCGCCTGCTGGACCGGCAGACCGCGCTCGCGCAGGCGCTGGAGGACTCGACGGCGAGCCTGACGCGCAGCGAGCAGCAGCACCGGACCCTGTTCGAGCGCTCCCCCGTGGGCCAGGTCGACACCGACGGCGAGGGTCGGCTGCTGCACGTCAACGCCGCGTTCGCCCGGCTGCTCGGGTGCGCCGAGCCGGCGGCGCTGGTGGGCCGGCCGCTCGCCGAGCTCACGGTGCCGCAGGAGCGGGACGCCCAGGCCGCCGACCTCGCGCGCCTGCGCGACGGCACGACTGCGCTGCTGCGTGCCGAGCGCACCCTCCAGCGCCTCGACGGCGGGCAGGTGGAGGTCGCGCTGCACCTGGCGCTGGTCCGCGACCCGGACGGCCACCGCGACCGGGCGCACGACCGGGTGGTCGTCACCGTGGTCGACAGCACCGAGCGCAACGCCGCTCGGCGCGACCTGCAGGCGCTGAACGTCGACCTCGCCGAGCGGGAGGCGTTCACGCGGGTGCTGCTCGACACCGCCGAGACCCCGATCATCGCCTGCGACGCCGCCGGGCGCCCGACGTACGCCAACCGCGCCACGCGGGAGCTCTACGGCCTGCCGGACGCGGCGGGGCAGGACCCGGCCGGCGAGCTGACCGCCGCGCTGGCCGGCGCGGCGGCCCGGGGCTGCGGCGCGTACGCACCCGACGCGACCACCCCGCTCGGCCGCGACCGGTTCCCCGTGGTGCGCGCCCTGACCGAGGGACCGGTGCGCGGCGCCGAGCTGGTCGTGCGGTCGCAGGACGGCGGCGTCCGGACGCTGCTGGTCAACGCGAACCCCTTCCACGGGCCCGACGGCGTGCTGCTGGGCGCCGTGGCCGCGTCGCACGACGTGACGATGCTGCGGGACCGCGAGCGCGCCCTGGTCGTGAGCCAGGCGCGCTTCCGGGCGGCGTTCGAGCACGGACCGATGCCGATGGCCGGGCTGGACCAGGACGGCGTGCTCCGCGAGGTGAACCCCGCCCTGCGCCGGCTGCTGTCGGTGCCCAGCAGCCGGCTGCTGGGCACCGCCCTCGTCGGGCGCGTGCACGGCGACGACGCCGCGCTGCTCGTGCGCGCGCTCGCTGCGGCCGCCGGCGGCACGGCGGCCCCCGTGGAGGCCCGGTTCCTGCGGGCGGACGGGACGTCGGTGTGGTGCGAGGTCGCCGCGAACCGGGTGCCGGACGGGGCGGGTCCGGACGCGGTCCTCGTGCAGCTGGCGGACGTGACCGAGCGCAAGCGCCAGCAGCAGGTCCTGGAGGCCCGCGCGCGGCGCGACCCGCTCACCGGCCTGTCCAACCGGGAGGCCCTGAGCGTGCTGCTCTCGGAGTCGCTCGTCCCGGACGGCGCCGAGGTCGCCGGGACCGCCCTGCTGTTCGTCGACCTGGACCGGTTCAAGGAGGTCAACGACACCTACGGCCACGAGGCCGGCGACGCGGTGCTCGTCGAGGTGGCACGGCGGCTGACGGACACGGTCCGCGCCTGGGACACCGTCCTGCGCTACGGCGGGGACGAGTTCGTCGTGGTGTGCCGCGACCCCAAGGACCCGGTGCTGGCGGGCTCCGCGCTCGCCGAGCGCCTGCGCCAAGTGATCTCGAGCCCGTTCGTGCACGCCGGGGTGGAGCACGTCGTCGGGGCGAGCATCGGGGTGGCGACGGCCGCGCCCGGCGAGGACCTCGCGGCGGTGCTCGCCCGGGCGGACGAGCAGATGTACCGGCTCAAGCGGAGCGGCCGGCAGGTCCCGCGGCCCCGTCGGACGTCGGCGGTAGCGTCCGCGCGGTGACCAGCGGCGGTGACCGGCCCGTGGTCGTGCTGGGCTGCCCGCGCTCGGGGACCACGATGCTGCAGGTCGCCCTGCACGCGCACCCGCGGATCGCGATCCCGCCGGAGACCTGGCTGCTCGTGGACGCCTACCGGGACCGGATGCGCTTCGGCGACCTGGCCACCCGGGCCGGCAAGGAGGCGCTGGCCGACTGGCTGCTGCAGCGCCGCAAGCTGCGCGACCTGGGGCTGGGGCGGCAGGGCGTCCGCCGACTCGTCCTGGACGCCCCGCCGACGCTCGGCTCCGCGCTCGGCGCGCTGCTGCAGGGCTACGCGCAGCGCTTCGACAAGCCGCGCTGGGGGGACAAGCGGCCGGCGTACTACCAGGACGTGTCCGCCGTGCTGCGGCTGTTCCCGGACGCGCAGTTCGTCCACCTGGTCCGCGACCCGCGCGCCTGCGTGGCCTCCCTGCAGCGGATGCCGTGGTGGCGCCAGGGCACGCCCGCGGCGGTCGCCACCTGGGTCGAGGCGGTCGACTACGGCGCGCGGTGGCGCTCCCGGCTGGGCCCGGGCAGCTGGCACGAGCTGCGCTACGAGGACCTGGTGGCCGACCCCGAGCCGGAGCTGCGCCGGCTGTGCGCGTACCTCGGCGAGCAGTACTCCCCGGCGATGACCCGCCCCGACTCGGTGCCGCGGGCCGCGGTCCCGCGCCGCAAGACCTGGCACGCGCGGGCCCGCTCCGGCATGGACTCCGACCGGACCACCGCCTACCGGCAGGGCCTGGACCGCGTCGACCTGCAGCTGGTGGAGTGGGTCGCCGGCAGCCGCCTGCAGCGGGCCGGCTACGCGCTCGAGGGCGCCGGCCGCCCGCCGTCCCGGCTGCTCGCGCAGTACGCGGAGGTGGCCGCGCACCGGCGGCTCTCGCACGCCAAGCTGCACGCCCAGGACCTGCTGCGCGACGCCCGCGCCGGCGCCCCCGTCGCCGCGCGGCTGACGAGCGGCCAGCTCGCCCTCGTCGCACGGGAGAGCGAGGCCCGGCGCGGGCCCGCTCCGCACGGGCGGTAGCGTCCGGCCTCCCCCGCTCTCTGCCCCCGGAGGTCCCCGTGCGCGCCGTCCACGTCGTCCGGCTCGAGGGGCCGCAGGCCCTGGAGCTCGTCGAGGTGCCCGAGCCGCCGGCCGGTGAGGGCGCCGTGGTCGTCGACGTGCACGCCGCCGGGGTCGCGTGGCCGGACCTGCTGCTCACCCGCGGGCAGTACCAGCTCAAGCCGGAGCCGCCGTTCGCGCCGGGCGGCGAGGTCGCCGGAGTGGTGCGCAGCGCGCCCCGCGACAGCGCACTGGTCCCCGGCCAGCGCGTGGCGGTGCTGACCGGCGTCGGCGGCTGGCAGGACGTGGTCGTGTCGACGGTGGAGAACGTGCTGCCCCTGCCCGACGGCCTGGACCTCGCGACCGGCGCCGGCATCGCCTTCAACTACCTGACCGTGCACTTCGGGCTGACCCGGCGGGCCCGGCTGCAGGCCGGCGAGACCGTCCTGGTGCACGGCGCGAGCGGCGGCATCGGCGTCGCGACGCTGCAGCTGGCCAAGGCGTACGGCGCCCGCACGATCGCCGTGGTCTCCAGTGAGGCCAAGCAGGCCGCGGCCCGCGAGGCAGGGGCGGACGAGGTCGTGCTCGCGGACGGCTTCCTCGCGCGCGTGAAGGAGCTGACCGGGGGGCGCGGCGTCGACGTGGTGATGGACCCGGTCGGCGGCGACCGCTTCACCGACAGCCTGCGCTCGCTGGCCCCCGAGGGCCGGCTGCTCGTGGTCGGCTTCACCGGGGGCGACATCCCCACGGTCAAGGTGAACCGGCTGCTGCTGAACAACATCAGCGTGCTCGGCGTCGGCTGGGGGGCGTTCCTGTTCGTCGAGCCGGCCTACCTGCAGCAGCAGTGGTCCGAGCTGCGGACCCTGCTCGAGCAGGGGCAGGTCGTGCCGGTGCCGGTGCGGACGCACCCGCTGGAGGACGCCGCGCAGGTGCTGCGGGACATGGACGCCCGCACCCTCACCGGCAAGGCCGTCCTGACGCTGCGCTGAGCGCCCGGCGCTCAGAGCTCGACGACGAGCTTGCCGGTGTGCGTGCCGCCGCGCAGCAGGCCGAGGAAGGCGTCGAACATCGCGTCGATGCCCTGCACCACCGTCTCGGGGTAGCGGATGCGGCCCTCGCGCAGCAGCGCGCCGACGTGCCGCTCGAACACCGCGGTGCGCTCGGCGTGGTCGCTGACGATGAACCCCCGGATCGTCAGCTTCTTGCCGACGACGAGGAACAGGTTGTCGGGGCCGGGCTGCGCCTGGTTGTAGTTCGAGATCATCCCGCAGGCGGCGATGCGCCCGAACGGGTTCATCACCGCCAGGGCGGTGCGCAGGTGCTCCCCGCCGACGTTCTCGAAGTAGACGTCGACGCCCTCCGGCGCCGCCGCGCGCAGCTGCCCCTCCAGGTCGCCCGCCCGGTGGTCGATCCCGGCGTCCAGGCCCAGCTCGTCGACGAGCGCGCGAGCCTTGTCCGCTCCCCCGGCGCTGCCGACGACGCGGCAGCCGGCCAGCTTCGCCAGCTGCGCCGCGAGCGTCCCGACCGCGCCGGACGCCGCGGACACCCAGACCGTCTCCCCCGGCCGCACCTGCCCGATGTCGTACGTGCCGACCCAGGCGGTCAGCCCGGGCATGCCCAGCACGCCGAGGTAGGCGGGCAGCGGCGCCGCGTCCGCGTCCACCGGCTCCAGCTCGTCCGGCCGGCACACCGCGTGCGTGCGCCACCCCTTGCCGTGCCGCACGTGCGACCCGACGGGGACGCGCGCGTCGGCGCTGCGCTCCACCACCCCGACGGCGCCGCCCCACATCGCCCGGCCGAGCACGTACGGGGCGGCGTAGGAGGCGGCGTCGTTCATCCGGCCCCGCATGTACGGGTCGACCGACAGGAAGCGGTTGCGCACCAGCACCCGGTCCGGTCCCGGCTCGGGGACCGGCACCTCCACCAGCTCGACGTCGTCCGCCACCGGCCAGCCCTGCGGGCGGCGGGCCAGCCGCCACTCGTGTGCGCTCATGTCCTGCTCCTCCGGGTCCTCTGGCGCCTGCTCAGAACGGCAGCACGACCTCGCGCGCCTCGGTCCACGTCAGCACCGTCGCCTCGAGGCGCGGCGCGGGCACGCTCACGTCCCCGTCGAGCAGCAGGCGCAGGGCGGCGTACGGCAGGTTGAGCCCGCTGGCGGCGGAGTGGAACAGGCCCGACGCCGCGCGGGTGTTGACCTCCAGCAGCCGGCAGGTGCCGCCGCCGTAGCGGACCTGCACGTTGGACAGGTAGCGCAGCCCGTGCGCCTTCACGACCGTCTGCGCGATCGCCAGCGCCTCGGGGTCGTCGACGAGCTGCCGGGTCCACTGCGGTCCGCCCTTGCTGCGCGGCACGGCCGCCAGCACCTCGCCGTCGCGGGACAGCACGTCGACGCTCAGCTCGTCGCCGTCGAGGTGCTCGCACACCAGCAGCGGCGCCACCGTCCCGCGCCCGGCGATCCGGCGCTCGACGTCGTCGGGGTGGATGCGGGGCCCGGGCAGCTCCTGCAGGTCGGCGTAGCCCCCGACGCCCTCGTCGAGCACCCGGAAGCCCTTGGCCCCGTGGTCGACGACGGGCTTCATGCACGCGCCGAGCCCGGCGTCGCGCAGCGCCTCGTACGCCCGCCGGAACCCGGCGGCGTCCTCGACGACGTACGTCACGGGCTGCGGGACCCCGAGCGCCTCCGCCGCCGCGTGCGCGAGCGCCTTGTCCGCCAGCACCCGCAGCGCCTCCGGCGGGCTGACCATGAGGCGCACGCCGGCGGCGGCGAAGCGGTCCGCCGCCTGCGCCACGGCCAGACGCTCCCGGCCCGGCACGAACACCTCGATCCCGCGCTCGGCGCAGGTCCGCAGCGCGAACTCCACCCACTCCTGCCCGACCAGGTGCTCGGGCTCCGGGAAGGCGGCGTCGCAGGCCTGCAGGAACGGGGTGCTGCGGGCGGTGTGGCTGCCGGTGACGTGCAGGGACAGCCCGTCCGTGGCGCCCCCCTCGCGCAGCATCCCGATCAGCTGGTACGTGCCGCGGTAGGCCTGGTTGAACCACAGGCGAAGCGGCACCGGAGCTCCTCGGGTCGGGGGCACCAGTATCCCCGGGGCGCTCGGCGACGGGTCGGCGGGCCGCGGCGTCACGACGGGTCGGCGGCCCGCAGCGTCGGGCACGGCGAGGCGTGCCCGCACCCGCCGCACTGCAGCCGGGTGCCGCGCAGCAGGGTCCGGACGCGGACCTGCGGGTGCGTGCGGCGCACCGCCCAGAGCCGCTCGGCCAGGTCGCTGATGTGCGCCAGCGCCTCGTCCAGGGCGCGGTCGTCGCCGCCGGCAGGGGCGGCCGCGGCCGGCACGTCCTGGCGCGGCGCCGATGTCGTGCGGGCGTGCCCGGCGGGTCGGCCGGGGCGGGGACGAGCGGGTGCGTGCAGTGTCATGGGGGCCTCCGGAGCCGACCGTAGGCCGGGGGTCCGACAGCGTCGACGCGCCCGGTGGACGGCCCGGTGCCCGGGGTGGGGACGGCCCGGTGCGGCCCTGTGGGCGCGGGGGGGACGCCGGTCGAGCTCACGGCACGGCCGCGGGCGGCCCCACCCGCTGAGCTCGGCGGACGTCGTCCCCAGCGCGTGCACCGGCAGGCGTCCGGGTCCGGCTACGGCAGGCGGGTCCCCCACAGCAGGCCCAGCGCGGCCGCGGCGGCCGCCGCGAGCAGCCCGAGCCCGGTCAGGCGGGCGGTGACCTCCTGCTGCTCGGTCGTGGTCCCGACCTGGCTGCCGATGTCGTCGTACACGTCGGACAGCGCGTCCTCGCTCTCGGCGGTGTAGGCGCTGCCTCCCGTCTCCTGGGCGAGCGCGCGCAGGGCGGCGCGGTCGACGGGGACCGGGATGACGTTGCCGTCGACCTCGACCGTGCCCTCCTGCGTGCCGAACGCGATGGTCGAGACCGGCACCCCGGCGTCCCGGGCCGCCTGCACGGCGACGTCGAGCGGCCGGCCGACGGTGTTGGTGCCGTCGGACAGCAGCACGAGGCGGGCGGGGGGCGCGGCCTGCCCGTCCTGCCCCGGCACGAGCTGCAGGGCGCTGATGCTCGACAGCACGGCCTCGCCGATCGCGGTGCCCGAGCCGAGCGACAGGCCCTGCAGCGCCGCGTTCACCGCCCGGTGGTCCTGCGTCGGCGGGACGACCACGGCGGCGGTGCCGCTGAAGGACACCAGCCCGACGTTGAAGCGCGCGGGCAGGTCGTCCACGAACCGCGCGGCGGCGAGCCGGGCCGCGGTGTCGCGGCTGGGCTCGACGTCCACGGCGTTCATGGACAGCGAGGTGTCCAGGGCGATCACCACGGTGGCCCGCTCCCGCGGCACCTGCACCTCGGCCTGCGGCCGGGCGAAGCCGACGGTCAGCGCGACCAGCGAGAGCAGCAGCAGGGCCGCGGGCACGTGGCGGCGCCAGCCGGGGCGGTCCGGCGCGACGCTGGCCAGCAGGTCCAGCTCGGTGAAGCGCACCGCGTAGCGCGTCCGGCGGCGCGCCTGCACGACGTACGCGACGACCAGGGCGGCCACGGCCAGCAGCAGCCACAGCCGCTCGGGGGCGAGGAAGCTCATCGCACGACCCCCCGGGTGCGGCGGCGGCGCGACAGGTGCCGGGCGAGGTCGCGCAGCCAGTCGCGGTCGGTGCGCAGCACCACGTGCTCCGCCCCGGCGGCGCGCACCTCGGCGGCGGAGGCGGTGCGGCGGGCCGAGGCGGCGCGTGCGTACCGCTCCCGGAGCCTGCGGCTGCCGGTGTGCACCTCCAGCTCCCGCCCGGTCTGCGGGTCGACGAGCCGCAGCAGGCCGACGTCGGGCAGCGCGAGCTCGCGCGGGTCGACGACCTCGGCGACCACCACGTCGTGCCGCTGGGCGAGGCGGCGCAGCGGCGTGCCCCAGCCGGGTTCGCCGGCGGTGCCCACGGGGTCGAGCAGGTCCGACACCACGACGACCAGGCCGCGCCGGCGGGGCGGGTCCACGACCGCGCGCAGCGCCTCGGCCAGGCCCGGCCCGCCCTGCTCGGAGCGCGGCGTCGCGAGCAGCACGTGCAGCAGGGCGAGCGTGGCCTGGCGGCCGGAGCGCGGCGGCACCCGGCGCAGCCCGGCGGAGGACACCACGACCGCGCCGGCCCGGTCCCCCGGGCCCTGCGCGAGGTGTGCGAACGCCGCGGCGACCGAGATGGCCAGCTCGCGCTTCTCCCAGTGCGCGGTGCCGAACGACATCGAGCCCGACAGGTCGACCACGAGGGTCGTCTCGAGCTCGCGCTCGGAGACCGCGTCACGCACGAAGGTCTCGAGCGTGCGGGCGGTGACCGCCCAGTCGATGCGCCGCACGTCGTCGCCGGCGGCGTAGCGGCGAGCCTCGGCCGGCTCGCTGCCGGGCCCGGGGAGCAGCCCGGCGTGGTCGCCCTGCAGCAGCCCGTCCAGGCGCCGCCCGACCTCCAGGTGCAGACGCCGGGCGCCGACCCCGTCGACCTGCGCGCGAGCCGGGCTCACGCAGCCCTCATGCCGCGCCCTGGCCCTGGTGCGCCTGCGACGGGCTGATCCGCGGGCCCTCGACGACCTCCAGGACGCGCTCCACCAGCCGCGCGGCCGGCACGTCGTCGGCCAGGGCCTCGTAGGTCAGGACCAGCCGGTGCCCGAGCACGTCGACGGCGAGGTCGTGCACGTCGGCGGGCAGCACGTAGTCCCTGCCGCGCAGCAGCGCCAGCGCGCGGGCGCCCTGCACGAGCCCGAGGCTGCCGCGTGGCGACGCGCCGTGGGCGATCATCGGCGCCAGCTCGGCCAGCCCCCAGCGGGTCGGCTCCCGGGTCGCGACGACCAGGCGCACCGCGTACTCGGCGACCGCGTGGTGCACGAAGACGTCGTCCACGGCGCGCTGCAGGTCCACGAGCTCGTCGAGGGTCAGCACCTGCTCGGCGCGCGGCGGCCGCACGGCCATGCGCCGCACGATCTCCATCTCCTCGGCCATCGTCGGGTGCCCGACGACGACCTTGAGCAGGAAGCGGTCGCGCTGCGCCTCGGGCAGCGGGTAGACGCCCTCGCTCTCGATGGGGTTCTGGGTGGCGAGCACGAGGAACGGTGTCGGCAGCGGGTGGGTCACCCCGCCGATCGAGACCTGCCGCTCGGCCATGACCTCCAGCAGCGCGGACTGCACCTTCGCGGGCGCCCGGTTGATCTCGTCGGCGAGCACGAGGTTGGCGAACACCGGCCCGAGCTCGACGTCGAAGCGCTCCTGCGACGGCCGGTAGACCCGGGTGCCGACGATGTCCGACGGGACGAGGTCCGGCGTGAACTGCAGGCGCACCGAGCTGCCGCCGACGACCCGGGCGAGGGTCTCGACGGCGAGCGACTTGGCCACCCCCGGCACGCCCTCCAGCAGGCAGTGCCCGCGCGCGAGCAGGGCCACGAGCATCCGCTCGACCATGCGGTCCTGTCCGACGACGACCTTCTTGACCTCGAACATCGCGCGCTCGAGCTCGGCCGCTGCTGCCTTCACGGGCTCCTCCGGATCCTGTCGACGAGCTCCCGGGGGCTGTCGCCTCCCAGCATGCACGCCGGGCCTGGGAGCGTCAGCGCCGCCGTACGACGCGCGGCCCGTGCAGCAGCTCCTCGCGCTCGCTCTCGGTGATGCCGCCCCAGACGCCGTACGGCTCCGCCATCCCGAGCGCGTGCTCCGCGCACTCGCGCCGCACCGGGCAGCGGGCGCACAGCGCCTTCGCGGCGGCCTCGCGGTCGCTGCGCGCCGGCTCGCGCTCGCCGTGCGGGTGGAAGAACAGCTCGTCGCGCCCGCGGCACAGCGCGACCAGCTGCCAGTCCCACCGCCAGATCTGTGCACCCGGAGGCCGGGCCGTTCCCACGACGTCAGGCATGCGTCCAGTGTCTACGACAACGCGTAGAACTTCTACACCAGGTAGTAGGTCACGGCGTAGGCTGTCCGCTGTGACACGGCTGGGAGAGCTCGAGCGCGCGGCGATGCAGGTGGTCTGGGCCGCGCCGGGGCCCCTGACGGCCCGGCAGGTGGCCGAGACGCTCGCCGAGCGGGACCTGGCCTACACCACCTGGCTGACCGTGCTCGGGCGCCTGGAGCGCAAGGGCCTGCTCGAGCGGCGCCGCGACGCCCGCGCCCACACCTACGCCCCCGTGGGCTCACGCGAGGACCTCGTCGCCGGGCTGATGCAGCAGGCGCTCGGGCAGGCGGACGACCGCGAGGCCGCGCTGCAGCGCTTCGTCAGCTCCGTGACGCCCGACGAGGCCGAGGCGCTGCGCCGGGCACTCGACCGCGCCAGCGGCTAGCCGTGCTGCGGGCGGCGGTCCTGCAGGCGATCGCCCTGATCGCGCTGTCCGCCGGGGTCCCGCGGCTGGCCCGCGCGCCCTGGCCGCTGCGGGCGCCCGGTCCCGCCCTGCTGCTCTGGCAGGCGCTCGGGCTGGCCGGCGGCCTGCTCGCCCTCGAGGTCGCCGCCACCGTCGCGCTGGCGCCGCTCGGCGCGACGCACGCGCAGGCGCTCGCGGCCCTGCCCGCGCCGCTGCCCTGGTGGGCGCAGGCGGCCGGCCTGTGCGGGCTGGCGGTCCTGCTGCGGTTGTCGGTCGTGCTGCTGAGCTCCACGCTGCGGACCCTGCGCCTCCGGCACCGCCACCGGGTCCTCGTCGACCTGGTCGGCACCCGCAACCCCCTGCTGCACGGCACCCACGTCCTCGACCACGACGTGCCCGTCGCGTACTGCCTGCCCGGGCTGCGGCCGCGGGTCGTGGTCTCGCGCGCGGTGCTGACCGCGCTGGACGAGGACGAGCTGCGCGCGGTGCTCGAGCACGAGCTCGCCCACGTCGTGCAGCGGCACGACCTCGTCGTGCTGCCCTTCGTCGCCCTCGGGGTGACCTTCCCCTGGCTGCCGCCGGTGCGGTGCGCCCGCGAGCAGGTGGCGCTGCTCGTGGAGGTGCTCGCCGACGACCGGGCGGTGCGCCGCCACGACCGCCGGGTGCTCGCCCGGGCGCTGTGCAAGGTCGGCGCGGCGGGCCCGCCGGCGGGCGGGCTGGGGGCGGGCGGGTCCGGGGTGCTCCAGCGGGCCGACCGCCTGCTCGCGCCGCCCGCGCCGCTGCGGCCCGCCCGCACCGTGCTGGTGCTGGCGACCGCGGCCGGGGTGGCGCTGCTCCCCGTGCTGGGCCTGCTGCTGCCCCTGCTGTGAGCGGCCGGGCTGTCCGGGCGAGGGCAGTCAGCTGGGCGAGGGCAGCTAGCTGGGCGAGGGCACTAGCTGGGCGAGGGCACGGGGCCCGCGGACGGCTGCCCGCCGGAGGCGCTCCCCGCGCCGCTGCCCTGCGACAGCGACGCGCAGGAGGTCAGGCCGTACGAGGACAGGAACGCGGCGTCCGCCTGCGGGAGCTGCGGGGGCGCGATCGCGGCGAAGGCCTTCGTCGGGTCCTCGGCCTTCGCGGCCTGGTCGAACTTCGGCACGAGGGCCTCGATGGCGCTGACCTGCTGGCTGAGCGGGTCCGTGAACTTGGTCTTGAGCTCCGCGGCGTCCGCGGCAGGGGCGGGCAGCGCCGACAGCGCGGTCGTGGCCTTCTTCGCGGCCGCCACGCTCCCGTTCAGGTAGCTGGTGAAGCCCGCTGCGTCCGTCGGCTGCGGCAGCGCCCTGAGGTCGGTGCTGGCCTGGGTGCAGATCGCGCTGGCCTGCTCGACGTACGCCTGCTTCGTCAGCTCCGCGGGCGTGCTCGCGCCGGCCGCCGCGCCGTTCGTGCTGTCGCCGCCCCCGCAGCCCGCCAATGCGAGCCCGAGCAGCGGCAGGACGAGGAACAGGCGGGTCACCGCGACGACGCTACCGGGGGCGCCGCCCGACGACCCAGCAGCCGATCGCCGCCGCCGCGCCGACGTTCAGCGAGTCCACCCCCGCCGCCATGGGGATCCGGACCCGCGCGTCGGCGGCCCCCATGGCCTGCGCGGTCAGGCCCGGTCCCTCCGCGCCGAGCAGCAGCGCGACGCGGTCGGCGTCGGCCACCACGACGTCCTCCAGGCGCACCGCGTCCGGGGCCGGGGTCAGCGCCAGCACCCGGAAGCCGCGTTCGCGCAGGTCGTCCAGCGCCGCCGGCCAGTCGTCCAGGAACGCGTACGGCACCGAGAACACCTCCCCCATCGACACCCGGACGGTGCGGCGGTAGAGCGGGTCGGCGCAGGTGCGGGTGAGCAGCACGGCGTCCATGCCGAGGGCGGCGGCGCTGCGGAAGACGGCGCCGAGGTTGGTGTGGTTGTTCATCGCCTCCAGCACGAGGATGCGCGTGGCCGTCCGCAGCACGTCGGCGGCGGCACGCTCCGGCACCCGGCCGAAGCTCGCCAGCACCCCGCGGTGCACGTGGAAGCCGGTGACGGCCTCCAGCACCTCGTAGGACGCGACGAGGACCGGGCAGGGCAGCGCGCGGATCTCGGGCGAGAGGTCGGGCAGCCGCTGCGGCGAGACGAGCACCGAGCGCGGCGGGTAGCCGGCCGCCGCGGCGCGCCTGACCACCTGGTCGCCCTCGGCGATGAAGAAGCCGGCGCCCGGCTCGGAGCGCATCCGGCGGGCGCCGTCGGTGAGGCCGACGTAGTCCGCCACGCGCGGGTCGGCCGCGTCCACGACCTCGCTCACCGCGGGCCCGTACGATGCAGCCCCGGAAGCAGCGGCAGCAGGCGAGGCGGAGGACCCATGGCAGGCGGGCAAGAGCACGGCCACAAGATGACCTCCTGGGTCGTGGTCGGCCTCATCGTGGTCGCCTGCGTGGTCCTGGCGTTCGCCTTCGTGCTGAAGTCGATCCCGCTGGCGGTCGTCGGCGTCGTGGTCGGCCTCATCGGCGTGGTCATGGCCGGCGCCACGCACCTCATGGACGACGCCTACTAGCAGCCGGGCCGCCGGCCGCGCTCAGACGCCGGCCGCCTTGCGGGCCCACGCCCGCACCTGGTCGATGCGCTCCTGCAGCTGCGCCGCGGTCGCCTGCGCCGTCGCGGGTCCTCCGCACGCCGTGCGCAGCTCCGCGTGGATCACCCCGTGCGGCTTGCCGGTGCGGTGGTGCATCGCTCCCACCAGCCCGCTGAGCTCCTTGCGCAGCGCCTGCGAGCGCTCGTAGGCGGACGCCTCCCGGGGAGCCGCGACGGGCGGCGGCGTGGCGGCCTGCAGCTGGGCGGACTGCAGCTGGGCGGACTGGAGCTGGGCCGACTGGAGCTGGGCCGCCTGGCGGGACGCGAGCAGCGTGCGCACCTGGTCCGGCAGCAGCAGGCCGGGCAGGCCGAGGAAGTCCTCCTCCTCGGGCGAGCCCGGCGCGGCGCCGGTGCCGTACTCGCCGCCGTCGTAGATCACCCGGTCCAGGTGCGCGGAGGCCTGCAGCGCGGTGAAGGCCGGGCTGTCGTCGGTGTCCTCGTCGGCCTCGCGGTTCGCGGCCGCGAGCAGCTCGTCGGCGAGGAACTGCTCCTTGGCCGGGCCGTCGAGGGCGTGGTCGCGCTCGACCTCCATCTGCCCGGCAAGCGCGAGCAGGGAGGGCACGGAGGGCAGGAAGACCGACGCGGTCTCCCCCGGCCGCCGGGCGCGCACGAAGCGCCCCACCGCCTGGGCGAAGAACAGCGGGGTCTGGGTGCTCGTGGCGTACACGCCGACCGCGAGGCGCGGGATGTCGACGCCCTCGCTGACCATGCGCACGGCCACCAGCCAGCGCTGCGTGGAGGCGGCGAACTCGGCGATGCGCCGCGACGCGGTCGGGTCGTCGGACAGCACGACCACCGGGTCCTCCCCCGTCAGGTCGCGCAGCAGGCCGGCGTACAGCCGGGCGGTCTTCTGGTCGCTGGCGATCACCATGCCGCCGGCGTCGGGCATCCCGCCGGCGCGCTTCTGCGAGAGCCGTCGATCCGCTGCCTGCAGGACCGCGGGCATCCAGTCCCCGTGCGGGTCCAGCGCCGTCTTCCAGGCCGCGGCGGTCTGCTCGACGGTCAGCGGCTCGCCCAGCGTCGCGGTCACCTCGTCGCCGGCGCGGGTCCGCCAGGTCGTGGTGCCGCTGTAGGCCAGGAACAGCACGGGCCGCACGACCCCGTCGCGCAGCGCGGCGGCGTAGCCGTACGCCGAGTCCGCGGCGCTGCGGGTGACGCCGTCCGCGCCCTTCTCGTAGCGCACGAAGGGGATGGGGCTGGTGTCGCTGCGGAACGGCGTCCCGGTCAGCGACAGCCGGCGGGTGGCCGGCTCGAAGGCCTCCCGGACCGCGTCGCCCCAGCTCTTGGCGTCGCCGCCGTGGTGCACCTCGTCGAGGATCACCAGGGTGCGCCGGCGCAGCGTGCGCGCCCGGTGCAGGGCGGGGTGCGCCGCGACCCCGGCGTAGGTGAGGGCGACCCCGACGAAGTCGGTGCTCGTGCTGCCCTGCGCGTTGCGGAACCCGGGGTCCAGCGCGATGCCGACCTGCGCGGCCGCCAGCGCCCACTGGGTCTTGAGGTGCTCGGTCGGTGCGACGACCGTCACCGCCTGCACGACGCCGCTGCCGAGCAGCTCGGCCGCGATGCGCAGGGCGAAGGTCGTCTTGCCGGCTCCGGGGGTCGCGACGGCGAGGAAGTCCTGGGGGTTGCGCCGCAGGTAGGACACCAGCGCCGAGCGCTGCCAGGCGCGCAGCGGGACGGCGGGAGCAGGGCTGGTCGCGGAGGTCACGGTTCTCTCGGGCAGACGGGGCAGGTGCGGCCGACGACGGTAGTGCTCACTCCTCGGTGACGAAGTCGATCAGCCGCTCGACGGACTGCAGCAGGGGCACCTCGAGGTCGGCGTAGGAGTCGACGGCGGCCAGCACCCGGCGCCACCCCTCCCAGCTCTGGCCCCAGCCCAGCGCCGCGCACACCCCGGTCTTCCAGTCGGTCCCACGCGGCACCTCCGGCCAGGCCCGGATCCCCACCGCGGCGGGCTTCACCGCCTGCCACACGTCGACGTACGGGTGGCCGGTGACCAGGACGTACGGGCTCGTGACGGAGGCCACGACGCGGCTCTCCTTGCTGCCCGCGACCAGGTGGTCGACGAGGACCCCGAGGCGGTGCCCCTTGCGCGGCCCGAACTGCCCGACCTCGCGCGGCAGGTCGTCCACGCCGTCGAGCGCCTCGACGACGACGCCCTCCACGCGCAGGTCGTCGCCCCACACCCGCTCGACGAGCTGGGCGTCGTGCTTGCCCTCGACCCAGATGCGGCTGCCGCGCGCGGTGCGGGCCCGCCCGCCCTGCACCGCGATGGAGCCGGACGCGGTCGTGCGCAGGCCCCTCGCCGGCTGCGCCACGGGCCGCACCAGCACCACCGGGGCGCCGTCGAGCAGGAAGCCGGGACCGAGCGGGAAGACCCGCACCCGGCCCTTGCGGTCCTCCAGCGAGACCCGCTCCTTGTCGCACTCCACGACCGCGCCGCACCAGCCGGTCACGGGCTCCTCGACCACCAGCCCCGGGTCCGCGGGCACGCTCGGCGCCGGAGGCCTGGGCCGCCGGGAGGCGGCGATCACGTCCTGGGCGTACTCCCTGCTGCGCACCCGCAGGACCGTACGTGCGGGCTCCGACAGAACCCGGCAGCGACACCCGGGAGCCCGGGTCCGCCTACGCTCGTCCCCCGTGCAGCCCCCCGCCCCGCCCCGCAGCGCCCTGCTGGCGGCGTGGGGCGCCGCCTGGCTGGCCGGCGAGGCGAGCCTGCCCGAGCTGCTCGAGCGGGTGTGCGCCCACGACGACGTGCACCTCGTCCACGGCCTGGACCCGCGCGGGGACGCCCTGGAGCTGGACCGCGCGGTGGCCCGGCTGCGCGCCGCCGGGGTGACCCGCCTGCGCGTGGTGCTGCCCGCGCCGGGCGACCTCGTCGGGCTGCCCGGTCCCGGCGCCTTCAGCACCGCTGCGACCGCCGCCTCCGAGGGTCTGCTCGCGCTGCGGCCCGACGGCTCCGGCACCGGGCTGGTGCCCGTGCTGACGGCGCACGGCTCCCCCTTCGACGGCACCGTGACGACGGTGGCCTGGACCGCGTACGACCTGCCGGTCACCGGGCCGGACCCCGGGCCGTTCCTGCACGACGCGGAGCACGACCTGCGCCGCGGCGTGGTCGAGGTGGCCCAGGTGCTGCGCGAGCTGGACGTCGCCCGCTGGCGGCCCGAGGTGGCGGACGCGCTCGCCGACCTGCGCACGCAGGCGCGGCAGGGCATCGACGACGGCGAGCTGCCCGGGGGCTACCCGGTGCGGGCCCGGGAGCTGCTGGTGCGCGCCCGCCAGCTCGGCGCGGTCGTCTCGCTCGCCCTGGAGGACAGCGGCGCAGCCGTGGACACCCGCGAGAGCATCGAGCGCGAGCGGGCGCTGCGCTCGCTCGGCACGCTGGTGCGCCGGGCCCGGGTCGCGGCCTACAACTCCTACGGCACCCCCACCTCGTACGGCGGCACGTGAGCGTCCTCGTCACCGTCACCGGCCTGGACGCGCCGGGCGTCACCGCCGGCCTCATGGACGTGCTGGCCGCGCACGGCGCGAAGGTGCTGGACGTCGAGCAGGTCGTGGTGCACGGCCGCCTGCTGCTGGGCATCGCGATCGAGGGCGACGGCCCCGCGGGCCCGGTCGCGGCGGCGCTGGCGGCGGCGGCCGACCGGCTCGGGGTCGAGGTCGACGTGACCCCGCTCGCCGCCGACGCGGCGCCTGCCCGCGCCGACCGGCACCACGTCGTGCTGCTCGCCACCGAGCTGGGCCCGGCCGCGCTGGCCGGGGTCGCGCGGCGCCTGGCGGCCTGCGGCGCCAACATCGAGCGGGTCCTGCGGCTGTCGGCCCGGCCCGCCCAGTCGTACGAGCTGCTGGTGTCCGGCGGCGACCCCGAGCGGCTGCGCGCGGAGCTGGCCGAGGAGGCGGTGCGCCTCGGCGTGGACGTCGCCGTCGAGCGGGCCTCGCTGCTGCGGCGGGCCCGCCGCCTGGTGGTCCTCGACGTCGACAGCACGCTGGTCCGCGGCGAGGTGATCGAGATGCTCGCCGCGCAGGCCGGCTGCGAGGCCGAGGTCGCCGCGGTCACCGCGCAGGCCATGGCGGGCGAGCTGGACTTCGAGGCTTCGCTGCGGGCCCGGGTCGGCCTGCTCGCCGGGCTGTCCGTGGAGGCCGTCGACGCGGTGCGCGCCCAGGTGCGCCTGGCCCCGGGAGCCCGCACCCTGGTGCGCACGCTGCGCCGGCTGGGCTACGCGGTCGGCATCGTCAGCGGCGGCTTCACGGTGGTCACGGACGACCTGGTGCGCGAGCTCGGGCTGGACCACGCGCGCGCGAACGTCCTCGAGGTGCGGGACGGGCGGCTGACGGGCGGGCTGGTCGGCCCCGTCGTCGACCGGGCCGCGAAGGCGCACGCGCTGCGCGCGTTCGCGGCGCTGGAGGGGGTGTCGATGGCGCAGACGGTCGCGGTGGGCGACGGCGCCAACGACCTCGACATGCTCCACGCCGCGGGCCTCGGGGTGGCCTTCAACGCCAAGCCCGTCGTCCGGGAGGCGGCTGACGCCGCGCTCAGCGTGCCCTTCCTGGACGCCGTGCTGTCCCTGCTCGGGATCCCCCGTGAGGAGATCGAGGCGGCCGACGCCGCCCCCTGAGGACCGGGCGTGCTCAGCCGCAGGCGGAGGCGGCGAGCTCCCGCAGCCCGCCGCGGTCCGGCACCCGCAGCACGCCCTGCTCCGCGGCCCCCTGCACGCCGTACGACAGCCTCACCAGCGACAGGTCGGCGTCCGAGGGCGGTCCCTCGTCGGAGGGCAGGGCGGCCAGCGCCCGGCGCAGCGCCACGCAGTCGGTGGGCCGGAGCTCCACGTCCAGCCGGAGCGGCTCGCCGCTCGCGCCGGGGACGCGGAAGCGCGCGCTCGCCACCGACGGGAGCGTCAGCGGCAGCCGCGCCGGCCGGCCGGCGGCCCGCACCGCGACCGCCAGCCCGTCCAGGTCGGCGTCGACCCCGGACAGCTCGACGCGGGAGGTGGTGGCGCTGGTCAGGGCCAGCCCGACGACCAGGCGTCCTGCCCGTACGCGCTCGTCGTCGGCTCCCGCGGACAGCGCCGCGGAGACCGGGACCACGCCGCACAGCTGGGCGGCCCGGTCCTGCAGGTCCTGGAGGACGGCGGGAGGCACCGGCAGGTCGACGGCGCGCTCCCCGGCTCCGGTCACCGCCCGCACCCTCAGCCGGCTGCCGGGCGGCGCGACGACCGGCGCGGCGCCGACCGCGCAGTCGAGGTGGGTCGACAGCTCCACGTCGGCCCGCTCGCCGGCGGGCAGGCCGGCGGACAGGAACGGTGCGGTCATGGGCCCGCCCAGCAGCTCTGCCCCCCGCAGCTGCACCTGCCGCGGGCCGGCGTTGTGCAGCGTCAGGACCCGGCCCAGGCCGAGCCCGTCGCCACGGACCTGCTGCGTCGTGCCACCGGACTCCGGGGAGATCTCCAGCCGCAGGTCGAGCGCCTGCCGCTCGGCGCGCTCGCGCTGCGCGTGCAGCAGCTCGTCGGTACCGGCGCCGAGGACGACGCCGGCGAGCAGCAGGACGACCGGCAGGGCGCGGCGGGCCCGGGGACCCGCCGGCTGCCGCGGCGCGGGGCGCTCCGCGCGCCGCTCCCGCGGCTGCGCGGTCGCCTGCGTGCGCGGGTCGTACACCCGCACCTGCGGTGCGGGACGCTGCGCCGGCTGCACCCCTCGACCGTAGGCCCGGTCGCCTGCAGGAGCATCAGCTGCTGCACCCGGCGGAGGCAGGGCTCCGGGCACCGCGGCGGTGCCGGTCCGGCGACCCGGGCAGGATGGCCGCGTGATCCCGGCTCCCGCACCGCTGTCCGACGCCGCGGCAGCGGAGCTCGCCGGAGCCCCGGACCACGTCCGCGAGCTGTTCGCGGCCCGGCTGGACCGCTGGTGGCAGGACCTCGTGGGCGGGCTGTCCACCGTCTACGAGGACGCCGACGCCCTTGCCGCCCGCGTGGTGGCCCTGGCCGCGGCGGCCTGCCGGGACCGCGACCCCGGGCTCGCCCGCCTGGACCTGCAGCGCACGCTCGAGCCGGACTGGCTGCAGTCCCCCGGCATGCTCGGGTACGCCGCCTACGCGGACCGCTTCGCGGGCGGCCTGGCGGGCGTGCGCGAGCAGGTCCCGTACCTGCAGGAGCTCGGCGTCACCTACCTGCACCTCATGCCCCTGCTCGCGTCGCGCGAGGGGGACGACGACGGGGGCTACGCCGTCTCGGACTACCGCGCGGTGCGCGCCGGGCTGGGCACGGTGCAGGACCTGCGGGAGCTCGCGGCGGCGCTGCGGGAGGCGGGCATCAGCCTGGTCCTGGACCTGGTGCTCAACCACGTGGCGCGCGAGCACGCCTGGGCGCGGGCCGCGCGGGAGGGCAGCGCCCGGCACCGGGCGTACTTCCACCTGTTCCCCGACCGCGCGCTGCCGGACGCGTACGAGCGCACCCTGCCGGAGGTCTTCCCCGACACGGCGCCCGGCAGCTTCACCTGGGACCCGGACGTGCCCGGCTGGGTCTGGACGACCTTCAACAGCTTCCAGTGGGACCTGGACTGGTCCAACCCCGACGTGTTCACCGAGTACGCCGAGGTCGTCCTGTTCCTGGCCGGCCTCGGCGTGGAGGTCCTGCGGCTGGACGCGATCGCGTTCCTGTGGAAGCGGCTCGGCACGGACTGCCAGAACCAGCCCGAGGTGCACGCGATCACCCAGGCGCTGCGGGCGCTCGTCCGGATGGCCGCCCCCGCCGTGGCCTTCAAGGCCGAGGCCATCGTGGGCCCGGGCGAGCTCGTGCAGTACCTGGGCGCCGGCGTGCGGCACGGCAAGGTCAGCGACCTCGCCTACCACAACAGCCTCATGGTGCAGGTCTGGTCGGCCCTCGCGACCGGGGAGGCCGGGCTCGCCGCGCAGGCCCTGCGCGCGCTGCCCGCGGCGCCCACGACGACCGCGTTCGTCACGTACCTGCGCGGCCACGACGACATCGGCTGGGCGGTCGACGACGCCGACGCGGCTGCGGCCGGCCTGTCCGGCCCGCTGCACCGGGCGTTCCTGTCGGAGTGGTACCGCGGCGCGTTCCCCGGCTCGAGCGCGCAGGGCCTGGTGTTCCAGGAGAGCGTCGCGACCGGCGACCGCCGCATCTGCGGGACCGCGGCCAGCCTCACCGGCCTGCAGGCCGCCCGGGACGCCGGCGACTCGGCCGCCGTCGACCTCGCGCTCGCGCGCTTCCTGCTCGGGCACGCGGTGGTGATGGGCTGGGGCGGGGTGCCGGTGCTGTGGTCCGGCGACGAGCTCGCCCTGCCCAACGACCCCGACTGGGCCGCGGAGCCGGGCCACGGGAGCGACAACCGCTGGGCGCACCGCCGGCGGCTGGACCGCGGGCAGGCGGCCCGGCGGCACGACCAGGGCAGCGTCGAGGGCCGGGTGTTCGCCGCGCTCGCGCACCTGGCGGCCGTACGGGCCGGGCTGCCGCACCTGCACGCGTCGGTGCAGGCGGAGGTGCCGAGCCTCGCCGACCCGGGGGTCCTGCCGGTGCTGCGGCGCTCCCCGCTGGGGCCGATGCTCGGCCTCTACAACGTCACGAGCCGCTGGTGCGCCTGGCCGGCGCACCGCCTCGACGAGCTGGGACTCGGCACGGCGTGGGACGCGCTGAGCGGCTCGCCCTGCCCGCGGGGCGGCGACGGCGACCTGTGGTTGCCGCCGTACGCCGCCCGCTGGCTGGTCGAGCCGCCCGCGTGAGTGCTGTCCGGCGCTAGGAGTAGCTCACCGTGGTCCGGCCGGTGCTGGTGTCGTACGCGATGGTGCCGTGCTGGAAGCGGCTGTAGCGGCCGCTGCCGTCGGCGAGGGCACGCACGTCCGTGGTCGGCAGGCCCAGGCGCGAGCTGGCCTTGCCCGCGGCGGCCCACGCCGTGCGGATCGGGCCGTGGATCTCGTGCGCCCCGGTCGCGGCGCTGGCGTAGACGGCGCCGTGCTGGAAGCGGCTGAAGCGGGCCCCGCCGGTGGACGTGGCGCGCTGGTCGGTGACGGGCAGGCCCAGCAGGCCGGTCCGGCCGCCCTTCTGCTTCCACTTGCGCTTGAGATCGCCGAGGACCTCGTGGCTGCCGGTCGCGGGGCTGTAGAACACCGAGCCGTTCTCGTAGTGGCTGTAGCGGACCCCGTTGGCGGCGGTGCGCTCGCCGGTCACGGCGCTGCCGAGCTGGCCGCGGGCACCCCCGAGGGCGATCCAGTGCCGGCGGGTGCGCTGCGTCACCGGGCGCCCGACGACGTACGCCGAGGTCCAGATCGTCTGCTTGCGCACGACGTCGCCGGTCTTGGGAGCGGCCCACATCGTGTTCTTCCCGCTGTAGATCCCGACGTGGTAGATGCCGCTGGAGCTGTACGTGAAGATCAGGTCACCGGGGACCTTGTCGCGCTTGGCGATGTGCTTGACGGCGGCGTACTGGCCCCTGGAGCTGTGCGGCAGGGAGACGCCGAAGCGCCCGTAGACGTAGCGGGTGAAGCCGGAGCAGTCGAACGAGCCGGGGCCGGTGGCGCCGTAGACGTACGGGGTCCCCGCGTAGCGCGAGGCCTCCTTCAGGACCGCGCCGCCGGCGTCGGCGGCGAGCGCCTGGCGCGGGGAGAGCAGCACGCTCACGGGGGCGAGCAGCGCGGTGAGCAGGAGCGCGAGCAGCACGGGTCGGGCCGTGCGGACAGCACGGAGGAACAGGTGCGGGCAGGCAGGCATGAGGTCCCTTCCCAGACGCCTGCGGAGTTAGCTGTCGGGTTCGGGACGGGAGTGCCCCGGCCACGCGAGCGTGGCTTCACCCCAGGAGGCGCGGCGGACAGTGCCGGCGCGGCCCCCGACGGGAGAGTGGGTCCCCCGCGCCTGCCCCTGGTCGTGCGCTATCGCGGACTCGCGGCGGGGCAGGCTTCGGCGTTGCCGCGGTGCGTACGTCAGCCACGTCCGGCGTGGCGTGCAGAACCGTAACCCACACCAGGGTTGAGGAGGGCCATCCCCTGGGTAAGAGACGTTGCCGCAAATCTCACACGGGCCAGGTCTAGCTCCTGCGCGACGCCGGTGCCGCGCAGCAGCCCACCGGGCAGCGGTCGTACGTGCCCACCCCGCCGTGGTCCGGGAACTCGCGCGCCGCGTCCAGCCGCTCGGCCACCAGGTCGCGCAGCATCGCCACGAAGGCAGGGGCGGTGCCCACCGTCGAGGCCCGCGTGACGTGCAGGCCCGGCAGCTCGTCGCGCACCCGCTGCTGCGCCTGCACGTCCAGGTCGTAGACGACCTCGACGTGGTCGCTGGTGAAGCCCAGCGGGACCATCACCGCCTCCCGCACGCCGTCCGCGTGCAGCGCGGCGAGCCGGTCGCCGACGTCGGGCTCCAGCCAGGGGACCTGCGGCGGGCCGCTGCGGGACTGGAAGACCAGCTCCCACGCGTGCGTCCCGTCCAGCCGCGCCACGATCCGGGCGGCCGCCTCCTGGAGGGCCGCGACGTACGCCCCGCCGGACGGGCCCGAGGTGGCCGCCATCGTCTCCGGGACCGAGTGGGCGGTGAACAGCAGCCGGGCCGTGGGAGAGGGCGTCGCGGCCTCGACCGCCCGGGCCATGGTGTCGAGGAACCCGTCCTCGGCCCAGTAGTGCCGCAGCTTGGTGACCACCGGTCCGGTGTCCGCGCGGGCGCGCCACACGTCCTCGCGGTACTGCCGGCAGCCGGAGTACGACGGGAACGCGCTGGTGGTCAGGTACAGCGCGTGCCGCACGCCGTCGGCCCGCATCCGCGCGAGCGTGTCGTCCAGGTAGGGCTGCCAGTTGCGGTTGCCCCAGTAGACCGGCAGCTGCGGCCCGCGGGCCGCGAGCTCGTCCCGGAGCGCGGCGACCAGCGCCCGCGTCTGGGCGTTGATGGGGCTGACCCCGCCGAAGACGTCCAGGTAGTGCCGGCCGACCTCCGCGAGCCGCTCGGCCGGGATGCCCCGGCCGCGGGTGACGTTCTGCAGGAACGGCACGACGTCGTCCGGGCCCTCCGGCCCGCCGAAGGACACGACGAGCAGCGCGTCGACCGGGGGTGCGGCGTCCGGGCGGGTGTCGATCCCCGCGTACCGCGTGCTGTCCTGGGTCTCGCGATCGGCAGTCGTCACGGCCTGATCCTCCCCCGGCGCACGGGCCGCTCGCACCTCCTGAGGTGCGGTGCGCGACTGGCGGGGGCGTTCCGGCTGGCGCAGGCTGACGCGGGTGACGCTGCTGCTGCCCTTCGTGCTCGTGGGGCCGCTCATGCTGCTCGCCGCGGCGGTGTACGGGCTGGCCGCGCACGGCCCGCTCGGCTGGGCGGCCGCGCTCGCGCTGCTGGTCGCCGTGGCGGCCGGCTGCCGGTGGGCGACCCGCTGGGTCCGGCGCTGGTGGGCCTCCACGAAGGCCCCCGAGCTGCCGCCCCGGGCCGGACCGCGCCCGCGCCGCTGACCCCGGAGCGGCGGGCCGTTCAGCCGCGCGCGCGGGAACGGACGCCGGCCGCGCCGCGGGGCTGCGGGACGAGCGCGCGGTCGCGGCGCCACGCGTCGAACGCGGCAGCCCCCATCGGGCGGGCCAGCAGGTAGCCCTGGGCGATGTCGCAGCCCAGGGTGGACAGAGCCTCCAGCGTCGGGGCGTCCTCCACGCCCTCGGCGACGACCACCAGCCCGAGGTTGTGCCCCAGGTCGACGGCGGAGCGCACGAGCACGCAGTCGTTCTCGTCGCCGGTCATGTCCAGCACGAACGAGCGGTCGACCTTGAGCTCGTCGACGGGCAGCTGGCGCAGGTAGCTCATGGAGGAGTAGCCGGTCCCGAAGTCGTCCAGCGACATCCGCACGCCCGCCGCCGCCAGCCGCCGCAGGATGACCAGGGCGCGCTCGGGGTCGCTCATCACCGCGCTCTCGGTGATCTCCAGCCGCAGCAGCCCGGCCGGCACGCCCGAGCGGGCCAGGGCCTGCGCGACCTTGTCCGGCAGGGCGGGGTCGCTCAGGCAGCGGGCCGAGAGGTTGACCGCCACCGGCAGGGCCTGCCCGGCCGCGGCCCAGGTGGCGACCTGGGCGAGGACGAGGTCCAGCACGTGCATCGTCAGCCGGCCGATCAGCCCGGTGCTCTCCGCGACCTCGAGGAACGCGCCGGGAGGGAGCAGCCCGCGCTCCGGGTGCTGCCAGCGCACGAGCGCCTCGGCCCCGCAGACCGCTCCGCTGCGGACGTCGACCTTGGGCTGGTAGTGCATGACCAGCTCGTCGTCGTCCAGCGCCCGGCGCAGCTCGCCGAGCAGGGCCAGCCGGGTCGGGGCGTGCCCCTCACGCTCCGCCGTGTACGGGACGACGCCGGCAGACAGGTCCTTCGCGGCGTACATGGCCAGGTCCGCGCGGCGCAGCAGCAGCTCGGCCGTCCCCCCGTCGCCTGGCGCGACGGCGACCCCGATGCTGGCCTCCACGTCCACCGTCACCCCCTCGAGCTCGAAGGGCCGGTGCAGCGCCTCGAGCACCCGCTGCGCGGCCCGCAGCGCGCTCGCGCTGTCCGCCAGCCCCGGCAGCAGCACCGCGAACTCATCGGCCGCCAGCCGGGCCACGGTGTCCTGCTCCCGCAGGACCGAGGCGGCCCGCGGACCCACCGCGGCCAGCAGCAGGTCCCCGTGCTCGTGCCCGAGCGTGTCGTTGACCTCCTTGAAGCGGTCCAGGTCGACGAGCAGCACCGCCGTGCAGCGCCCGGCGGCGTCGTCGTCGGCGAGGGCCCGCGCGGCGCGCTCGGTCAGCTGCAGGCGGTTCGGGAGCCTGGTCAGCGGGTCGTGCAGGGCCTGGTGCTCCAGCCGGGTCTGCAGGCGCCGTCGCTCGGTGACGTCCACCAGCAGGGCCATCGCGCCGTGCGGCTGCCCGTCCGGCCCGGTCGTGACCGCGCTCGACAGCTCGACGTCGAGCGCGGAGCCGGCGCTGGTCAGGCAGCGCAGCACGGTGACGGGCAGCACCGCGCCCTGCTGCAGCGCGGCCAGCAAGTCGCGCAGGTCGAGGTCGCCGGACGCCGCCAGGCACGGCAGCACGTCGCCGAGCACGTCGGCGGCGGGGTAGCCGAGCAGCAACTCGGCGGCGCGGTTCCACTCCCGGACCCGGCCCGCGCGGTCGACCTCGACGAGGGCGGCAGGGCTCGCGTCCACCAGCGCGCGCAGCCGGGTCGCCAGCGCCGTGCGGGCCTGTTCCTGCGCGTCCACCACCTCGGTGTGCAGCCGGGCGTGCTCCACCACCACCGCGGCCTGCACCGCGAACATCTCCAGCAGCCCCAGCTGCTCCGGCCCGGGCCGCAGGCCGTCGGCGGGCATGTCCACGCTCAGCACGCCGAGGAACCCGCCGCCGGGCGAGACCAGCGGGGCGAACAGGGCGTCGAGCGGGTGCCACGGCACCCGCCCCTCCTGGGCGACGGCGGGGGTCACCGCGTCGGGCACCCACGTCGGGATCTCGTCCCCCCACGGCTCCTGGAGGTGGTGGTCGACGAGCCGGAGCAGGCCGGCCGGACCGACGGGCTCGGCCACCGACAGCAGGCGGTCCCACTCCTCGCGCCCCGAGCGCGCCCCGTCCAGCGCGGCGCGCGCCTCGGCGTCACCGGCCACCGCAGCGACCTTCAGGTCCCCGCCCGGCTCGGTCACCGAGACGACGCCGACCCCGAAGCCGAGCCCGGCCACGACGCTCTCCACGACCGCGCTCAACGTCTGGTCGAGGTCGAGTCCCTGGCTGAGCCCGCTCATGAGCCGGTGCAGCTGGGTCAGGGCGGCGGCGGGCGCGAGGGGCACAGCGGGGCCGCCGGCTCCCGGACGCCCCGCCCCGACCGGTGGCCCGGGGAGGGAGGTGCGGTCGGTGCTGGAGGGCATGCGGCGTCCCGGGGGTCAGAGGGGAGGTCCCTACTGCTTCGGCTCCCCGGGCCCGCGGCCTGAGCGCCCGACGGGGTCCTCGGTCGGACGAGCCTGTTCAGGCGGTGCGCGCGGCGCCGGGGCAGCCGGTCTCGCCGGGGCCCGCGTCCTGACCCGTCACCGCCGCGACCGCCGGGCAGGGGCACCAGGCGTCGTGCCAGGCCCGGCGGCACCCGGGGGGGTAGCTCAGCGAGCGGACCACGCGCGCCGGGTTGCCGGCCACGAGCACGTCGTCGGGCACGTCGCGGGTGACCACCGCCCCGGCCGCCACCATCACGCGCTTGCCGATGGTCACGCCGGGCAGCACCATGGCGCGGGCGCCCAGCCAGGTGCCGTCGCCGATGTGCACCGCGGCCTCGACGTGCGGCCGGCCCTCCAGGCCGTGGCTGTTGCTGTCCATCACGTACACCTCGTTGGCGAACGCGACGTCGTCGCCGATCACGATCTCCTTCACCGCGATGATCACGGTGCCGCAGTTGATGAAGACCCGGTCGCCGATGCGCAGCCGTCCCCAGCCGCTGACCAGCGTGGTGCGGTGGCCCGACCAGATGCGGAAGCGCTCGCCGATCTCCAGGTCCGTCGCGTCGACCGTGGGCCAGCCGAGCACGTGGGCCGACCGTCCCACCCGGCGGGCCCGGCGCAGCGACCACTTCGCCTTGCCGCCCTGCCGCACGGCGGCCGCGTGCCACTGCAGCTCGATCCGCTTGCGCTCCCAGTCCACGGGGCTGCAGCGTACGGGGCCGGGTGCAGGCAGGATGGAGGCGTGGACGCCGCGCACTCCCCCGACCCGCCGGACCCGCTGGAGGGTGAGACGCCGGTCTGCTCGGCCAAGGGCTGCCGGCAGCCCGCCCGGCACGTGCTGGTCTGGAACAACCCGAGGCTGCACACCCCCGAGCGCGAGAAGACCTGGGTGGCCTGCGACGCGCACCGGGGCACGCTGTCCGAGCACCTGGACGTGCGGGGGTTCCTGCGCCGCGTCGACGCGCTGCCGGAGCCGGGGTCCGCCTGCCCGGACTGCGGCGCCCGCTTCCCGGCGGAGCAGGACTTCTGCCCGGTCTGCGCCGGTGTGCGCACCGGCTCCTGCGGGAGCCGGGACTAGTGCTCGCGCTCGCCGGTCAGCAGGCCGTCGCCGCCGAGCTGCAGGGCGCCGCCGCGCTCGTCATGAACACCCACCTCACCGGCCTCGCGGTCGCCCGCTCGCTCGGCCGCGCGGGCGTGCCCGTCCTGGGGCTGGACAAGGAGCGCGGCGGCGCGGGCCAGCACTCGCGGCACCTGTCCGGGCTGGGCCTGGTGCCCGGGCCGGAGGTCGACGCGGGCGCCGCGCTCGCCGAGCACCTCGTCGCGCTCGGCCCCTCGTTCGCCGAGCGCCCGGTGCTGTTCCCCACCAACGACGACTGGGTGCTCGCGCTCGCCCGGCACCGGGGTGCGCTCGAGGAGCACTACCGCTTCCCCTACGCGCCGTACGACGTCGTGCAGCGGGCGCTCGGCAAGACCGCGCTGTACCGGGCCTGCGAGGCGCTCGGGCTGGACGCGCCGCGCTCCTGGTACCTCGACGACACCCCCGCGCACGCGGTCGCGGACCGGGTGCCGTACCCGTGCGTGCTCAAGCCGGACGACAGCCGCGGCTTCTACGACGCGTTCCGCGCGAAGGTGTTCGTGGTGCACGACCGGGCCGCGTTCCTCGCCCGGGTGGCCGAGGCCGCGGAGCGCGGCCTCACGCTGGTCGCCCAGGAGTGGGTGGAGACGCGGCCGGGCGGCTTCTGGTCGGTGGCGTCCTACCTGTCGCCGGACGGCACGCCGCGCGGGGTGTTCACCGGGCGCAAGCTCGAGCAGTGGCCGCTCGGCTTCGGGACGTCGTGCCTGGCCGACGCCCGCTGGGACG
>Ga0210040_10002081_pt1 | contig 28885 bp, 14 predicted proteins | sample CryGeyCG12114_NA_FD_185462 | JGI IMG/M metagenome (GOLD analysis project Ga0210040, IMG submission 185462) | Groundwater microbial communities from aquifer - Crystal Geyser CG19_WC_8/21/14_NA (SPAdes) (version 2) | ecosystem: Environmental > Aquatic > Deep subsurface > Groundwater | place: USA...
GGTCCGGTTTTAGAACTTGGGACACCTGAAAAATTTCTAAGTTTTTTCAAACACCATGTTGACCGACATTGCAACCTAACCTAACCTAAACTAAACATAGTGTTTGAAAAAACTTAGAAATTTTTCAGGTGTCCCAAGTTCTAAAACCGAACCGTTAATATTATTTATTATTGTTTGACTTTGATTGTTTCAGAATGTAGAGAGACTGACTAGATAATTATTATTGTTCCAGTGGCTTGGCTACTCACTTTTCTTTACAACTGACTAACTAGTACATAACTAACTACGTTTTATTGATCGACTTGCCACAGAAAGACAAACAGGATCTCTCAGGTTTTCATTCAATCACAGTTAAGAATACTAAACAAAATTGTAAGTGAGTTAGCTATAACAGTTCACTATTATCGTTTCGATGTTCTCACTCAAAATTGTAATTCAATACACTATTGGTTTGCTATAAGTTCGGGCCTATTTATATTTGTTTCTGGGTTGATGAGAAAAAACATACACCTAACTAACTAACTAAACTATACGGATGATACTGCTTTGCGACAACTTTTCTGCTGAATTAGTAAACACAACCACTAGAAGTTCAAAGCTTTGTCGCTCACTGTCTGTGTTCAACGAGCAGTGGTCACTTCTGCCGTGTCTGTCCTTATTGTTCCACTTTTAAAGACGAACAATTAACTAGAAAGGAGAAAAAGTATTAATTCAGTATCAGTAATATAGTAAACTAACAAGTAAACTAGTCAGTTAGTGGATAAAAGAATGATTTAAAACTTGCACACACATTTTTTTATGGCGAGTATAAGGAACCTATGAATTAGTAGCAATTCTTGCCTAGCCCCACCTTATGTATAACATAACACCAAATGTGAGATAGAAGTTTGATTTTTATTTAAAGGTTTTCATCTTGCTTGCACAATGATGACGTATGTTATAATAATAGTAGTTAGTAGTATAAAAACCAGATTGAAAATATCAAAATATGAATAGCAAAGTATTATTTATTGATTGATGATGCAAGTGAGTATAGGTACATCGTGAAACAAAACGAATAACTGTGGCTTCCAGCAGCACGCTAATTATTCAGTCCGGTAGTTTTCGATGGACTTTGTTTCTTAAAGCGATAATTACATTAGTTAATTTAATAAGTTCCTGCTATTTTATGATGGAAAGTGATTCTATCTACTTTGGCTTGAATGTCTAATGAAGCATCTTACAAATTATGAGGAAAATAAGCCAGGTTCCACATTTATGAATTTTAATGGGGAATTCAGTCACGCAGGTTTGGGCTATGTACTGCTATCCAGTTCAGTCAAATATTTGCTTTTAATGTATTGAACGAAACATGAACTTGATATCAATATCAATGAGCCCAATATTACACAATGAAGATGTATATTGCTGCTTCAGGATTCCGGATATGCTTTCAGGTTTTAACGATGGCTTCAAATTTTGTTAGAGCTTTCCATAAAACTTCTAGTTGAACGTTTTGAATAGATATAAATTTGTGAATGCAGAAAATGTGTAAAAAATGAAGTGGTTTACTTATGATGACTGAATTAAGATGCCCACAATTTAGCATGCGGCTTCAGTTTAGGGCAGGGAACGGATCCTCTACTTTGATTGGGATAAAGAGAATACGTGTAATAGAAATATATATGATCAGTCTAAAGCGCGTCACATTCTTCTAATGAGATATCATATTAGGCGAGAGGAGAATAAAGAGAAGCTTGCAATGATGCTTGCAGATCTAAATCCACTCGGAGAGCTGCATTGGATTGGCAATAATATCTCCGAATATTAATATGCAAAGGATATTCTTTACCAAATGAATTTTGAGCGTTTTCATTTTCATTGTAATTTGCAAAAAGTTAGTAAGGCATCAAAGCGCAAACAAATAACGTACACATTAAAAGATAATATGGACAGTGAAAGTCTTGAAGGCCCAGACTTCAATAAAAGTATTTTGTCTTCATATTGGTTTTTCTTCAAACAGACTTTTACAGCTGCTTTTAAGTTCCCGTATTACTCCCATTGTATTTTCCATACACGCCTACAGCAGCAATAGCTTTATTCTGCGGCTGCCGGCTCAATATTAGTTGTGGATGTTTGATTTGACTTAAAATGGATTCCTTAATCATAATTCAAATATTTTTAATGCAAATTTATAGACTGAACAAGTTAACAAGCTTTAAATCAATATTTTTTTCAAACTTTGTTTTGCTGTCATGTTACGCACTCAACTAACTAATTGATAAAATCGAAATTGCATGTATGAAACTAATGAAACAGAGTTATCCTTAATTGAATTGAAGTAAATTAAATGACAAAAGTCCCTTAATTTTCTTACGCAATAACTTTATTTTTCTTTTCAGGGCTATATAGAAAGAAAAAATCGTCATTCTGTTCTTGATCTCCTTAAACCGTAAATTCTCTTAAATCGCCCCAAGTTACAAGTTATAGAATAATCAGGAATCTTTTGATAATATCACTAGATATTATCTAGTGTATCGCTGAACAGACTAGTTTCAGATATATTTAGGTATTTTAAAAATCTTCTGTCGTGGTAATATTATTCAACTCATCTTGCAATAAACAAAATACGTTAAAAAAAACACCTACTTTTCTGTTACATTTTCCATACATGCACGCTCTAAACCTAGACCCTTGTAACTTCCATTCGAATGGAACCTGTACCTGTACGTTCCTCGCTCATGTACTAGTACGATTCAACACCCTGAGTTTACCTACAAATGCTATACAGGACTGGTTGGATATTCACAGGCACAGGTGTGTTTGTTGTGAACCCCTCTACATACAAACACATTCTGTCAAACTATTTTTTGTATATTATAGTTTCAGTTATAGGTTATAGAATTTCCCGCAAATATTTCCAACCGTTTAATTATTTCTCCCGTTTCCTACAAATGATTGTCATTCAATAGTTAGTAACTGCACAAGGAACATGTTTTCTCCAAATCTGAAGTAAATAAGATCTTATAATTTATATAAAAAGCCTGTGGTTTGAAATTGGAAGTTTGGTTTTAGCAGCGACTAAAAAATACGAGACTGTTTAAGGATATTTCAACTTATTTTATGAAGGAAGAAAAAGTGAACTGGAGTGTACGTTCAGCTTAGGCCTGATAGTAAGTTGACTGATTCCAAGAAAATTGGATTTCAATTCCAAGTTCATTATTCCGGTAGCTATCTAATACTTTTTCAAATAAGCGGATTTAAAAAATCCTATTTTTTACCAAGATTCCGTCAAGTACCAACCTTGAGTTTGTCAAGATATCTGCTTGCAATAACTTACTCAATCTGGACGGTTGATATCGGCTCTAACTCGATCGTGTGTGGTTTTCTCCTGCTAAGTGGAATCTATTCGACTTTTTGCACGCAAAGATGAATTCGGAGTGAATCTCTAGCTGCACAGAATCCCAGATCGGATATGAGAGTGATGAATAAAGGTAAAGGAAGAAAGTTTCATAGTTCAGTATGAAACTACATTTTAAACCTTCCAGAGCATGTTGTTTTACTGGCCAGTAGTTTATAAATATACTGGAAAGTTCAAAGTTGAATTTGTGGTGAGGTGAATACGCATAGCATGGTTTTGACAGCTGGAGGTTAGAACTTTGAAGTAACATATTTTTGACACACAACAAACTCAAAACTTTTCCCGTCATTTCTGGATAAATGTATTTAAATCCAAAATGTTTATGTTATAAAAGTTGTCCTATGTGGGTTTAGTAAACATATTTAGTACTTCAAAAGATTGCGTGTAAATATCAAAAGCATTTATTCTCTCACATATTGAGAAATTTTCCGAAAACTTCCCAGCAATTTGGCTGATATTGCTTGCTAGTAATTAAAAAGAATATAAAATTTAGATAGCGATTTTGGATTATACTTTATAGCTATTTATTGTCTAGTAAGTTGTCGCAGCTAATGTCTACCAAACTCATAAGTAACTAAAGTGCTCTTTTGTTAGCAAAAAGCTAACTTGTGCTTTTTTTTATCCTCATTCTGCGAGCATATCCCCCAAATGGTATTCCCAAGTCACCAACTGTAATCAATTGTGTGAAGCACGTCTCATGAATTTCGTTTGTGATTTCATCCAGATATAGAGCTTATTGAGAAGATTCAACAAAGCAGGTTATTAAGAAAAGACTGAGAAGAAGGATGTTTGCACACTGGTGAAAGAAAAAAAGACAAAGAAGAAATTTATTTTGCTAGAGTGAAGAGTGAAATAGATTCAAGCTAAATATATACCCTTCAACGAGAAAAAGCAGAAGTCAATTACTTAGCCATAGCCTTCAATATTTACTGTACCACAGTGACACGCTGATTATCCATTGTATGAATGCTAGATTTTCCCCAATCCAAGACCCAAAATACGGTAAAATGATGTCCCATTCGAATTGGACTTGGACTTTGGTTTTTTTCGCTTTGTTTCAACTTGTGTCAGGTAAGAAAATGATTTAAAATTTCATTACAGTGCGATAAAGCTAAATATTTTTAGATAAAAATGGGAAATCCTGTGTAAATATAGTTAGCATAGGACATACGACAAAATATTATGTGCATAGCTAGTAAAATGCATATTTAATGCACACAATTTTAGAGCCGAAAAAAGATGATCTATTTAATCCTGATTTTCAGTTGAATTCTGAATACACAGTATTAATATTTGATTTTTTTAACTATTGTTAAACACGGTAGTATCACATGCCATATCCTGTTTCGAATGCTCCAGTGTGAATCACACATATTGTCCAGATGCGATGAGTAGTGATGACGAAGGAATTGTTCCATACAATGATTGTAAATACTTACATGAAGCTGCGTACTGTGCAAAAACGACAGGCGTTACTGGAGGTAAAAAAAATCTAGAGACTGGCTTTCAACAAAAAAAAAGTCACTTATTCTTCCAGTCAAGTGTTTCGAACTAACTTGTAGAGCCTTGAGGAGCGCTTCCCTAACTTGTACACAATTGAATTTTTCAAGAGCTTTCTAAATACAGTTGGGCTTTCTCATTTTTCACTCTACGCTCTAAGTTTTTTATTACACTGGTGGACTTTTACTTACTTTCTCCTTAGTGCACTCGCACTGGCAATGAAATTCTAGCTATTCGTCCAATTTCACTGCGTCAGTATAACTAATGTGTACTACTCTATTATTCATACACAGCAATTTAATTTTGAGTGGTGAAAACAGGCAAATACATATTTAAGCTATAAACTGAGTGAGTATAATATTGGTTGTTAAAAATTGATATACACAGCGGAGTAATAAATCCAAAGCGAAGTATCACTATGAATGAAATTTGTTAGCAGCTTTGTTGTCTAATGATTAAATTGTTTTAAGTATAATCTAAAACTGTCATCTTTTCTTTCCCTTCTTTTTAATTTATTGGATTGGTTGCATGGACTTACACAGAAAGTGGGACAATCAAATGCTTTCGCTGTGATTCCACTGTGGATCAAGATCTATTTTCTTGCACAGACGAATTTCTCTCCTCTCCGCTTAAAGACTGTGATGACATTTTCGAAGCAACTTATTGTATCAAAGCTACTGGATTTCATGGAGGTGGATTCTTTACGATATTTTCTTTTTTGCTTACTCATCGTAATGGAAGATGGCTTTTGTGTGGGACTAGATCCAATTATATACATAGAAATCGGCGGATAATATTTCCTCTATCTAAAAGCTTTCAAATAATATGGATAGAATTTGTAAAGACTCGCAATCAGTCAGTCAATCAGTCAGATGAAAACTACTCTCATTGTCTATTGTTTCCGTAAATATTGCACTCTAAGATAATGAGATGAATCCAATTTTGTGGAAAAAGGAATGACACACTGAATGCATTCAAACTCAGTCAGCAGTCAGCACAGTTACAATTTTCAGTATTCGTGTCTCCAATATTGTTTCATTGTTTCAATTATTTTGCAAATCTCCCGCACTAACTCAGCGTTCGACTGAAAAAGTATTGGAATTAAACGCAAATTACATGTAACAGCTTATTTCCCTATTTCTAACCATTTTGCAATCTGCTAGTCAATAAGCTAATGCTGATTATTATACTGAAACGCATATGATATGAAATTTTTTAGTCTATTTTTCTGTCCTTAGTCAAAACTGATTATTAACTCTGGCTTTTTCATTGCTGAATTCCTAGTAACCCGACTACTGTCCTGTCGCATTGATTTGTCATAAAACTAAATGAGGGGTTTTCATTTCCTTAAGCAGGAAGTTTAGGTACCCGAAGATTTTGTTCATCCAGAGACTTGGGCAATTATTGTGACTACATTCAAAGACCAGGGGACCAGTTGGTCTATCGATCTTGCGTTTACACCTGTACAGGGAATGGTTGTAATGGAGCTGACTCCACTAGAGGCCATTTTACCACCGGATTTTCATTGGTCACCATGTGTGTTCTTTTCCACCTGTGTCAACAGTGGTTTTGGGGAGCTCAAATGAACGCAAGGACAAATGGCTGACGAGAAAATTTTCATAATATCCAGGTGTAAGCTAGTTGCCGGTCACTAAATGAATGCTTTAGATTGGTATATTGAGAAGTTATATGGAGGAAAAATCTGGACTGACAATAATAAATTCGTGGAGCGAGAAATTATAAAGTGACCTAATAATTTTACACCATCATTTTTCGTTTAGTTTTGTTCAGTACAAAATGTGTACATATCCAGCTTAGGTTCAAGTGTTTTTTGGACAAAGCTCTCTGTATTCAATTTATGACTTTTTTTCGTATTATGGCAAATACAAATACATGACATTAGAATCTCTTATGAAAGATTTATGCTTGTTAACTTATGCAGATTATCTATTTAATTTTGAGTTTTATACACTATTAGAAAAGACCGGTTATGAATTTTCGGTGAAACAATGGGCTAATAACCTCAAAATAAATGTTATATGATCAAAACTGGCATCATCTTTTATTCACTCATTTATTCATCGTCATTGCTTATAAAATAAAATCCACGTGAATATCTATATTAATGAAGCGTTATGGCTTCATATTCTTTTCATATATGGGTTTGCTAAATATGACTACATTCAATAGAAAGAAATGTTCCCCAATCTCAAATTGGATGTTATGCAGTCACAAACTACTACTTGACCTACGGAAAAAATAAATAAATTAGGGATCTTGATTTGCCTCTGATAGATTTATATACGGGACACACACTTGGGAGTTCATTTGAAAGGATTTTATGACGACCACTCGTTCATTTGAATAATAAAGTAGTTTTGCTTCAGATAATTTACTCGTATCCAAACACTCGCAAACTCATTCTTAGTATATACAACTCAAACGCACACTCAACTGCTTTTACATGTTACATTACCAGAGAAAAACAAAGCAGTCTGATTGTCAAATAATTCTGCACACTGTTTTTGAGCAACGCATCATTCATTTCACCATGTGAAGTAAGTTAGTTATTGAGTCAAACTATAACAGCTATATAGCCTTATTTGTTAGCTAAAATTGTACAAAACCCTTAAAAAATGATAATAATAAATGACAACCCAAGAAAGTCTTTCATGCATTAACTTCCTATATTGTATTCGATATACTTATCGCAATCTCTTTTCGTACTACCTATGCATTACTATTATGGCCAAAGAATGTAGGTAATCTTTCAAACGAGTACGAGTTATTGATTAGATGCTATAAAGTACAATCATATAATGATTATGATAAACAAAACTTCGTGGGAAGTTGACAATATAATAATTATGATAATAATAACAAACCGAAACAATTCTCGATACAACTAGCTAAATAGTCCCCGAAGCTGTAAGAATGTACATAGTAGATGGTCAAATTACACTGTAAATGAATCCAATAGAGTAATAGGCACTTTTAGAGGCATATAACATTTTGTGATCAGAACTCTGTCAAGAAAGTTTACATTACCCCATATCCTGAGAGAGTTGCTACATGCTATGAATTTGGAATCCATCTGATGCATACATGAATAGATTCCAACCGAAAATAAGTTAGAAATGGATACAACCAAATGAGCAGAGTCAATAAATTCAATATAAGATTATTTAGAATTAAAATTATCATATGAAATGCTTCACACGTAATACAATCATCATAGAAAATATTTATACACAAAGAGGTAAACTGTAGTAAAACTTATCTGAACAGATATAACACATAAGTAGTAAGTATAAGACACAGATTTATGACTCAGTGTCTGTATTTTTTTGTTTCACAGTACTTATCATTATAATTACTGTGTCATATTGCATTGTTGTAATATTTTTTGCTGAAAATGTCCTTTGTTTTCAATATAGTTGCAAATAGTTCAATTATTGACAGCCTTTTTATTGGGCATCACTGTCACTTGTAGTGTCGTTTGCATTTTTCTCTGTACACAAAAAACAACAATATTATAACTCTTGTCTACAAACTAGGTTCATGGTTAAAATATTTATATTTTACGTACTATTCGGTTTCATTACCTTTCTTTCCTTGATAGGCATGGCGCCTCAGTCTATCATAAAGGTCGTCTTTATTATTACCATAGATGCTACCATTAGATCTGGCTAAGCTATTTAACTGGCCATTGCTGTAGCCCTCTGTAATGTCAATAAAAACATTAGTACATTCAATTCATTCAGATCATATGCGTTACACATGTAGAGGCAGGTATTCCATACGTACCTTTAAGGTAAGATTCATTATAAAAGTTTGGCATGTCCCACCCATCCTCCTCATCATCGTAGTAATGAGCATAAGTGGAATGATGTGAAGGTGCTATACTCTCCGCATATGGAGCTGCACTTGGTGCACCGTAATAAAAGTTTACTTGGGAGCCCCCTGTGGGATCGGGAATTGTAGATCCAGCAGCTAAAAGTTTCTTGGGCTCCTTTCGTTTTGTGGCTCTGTGGCAAAACAAGTTGGTTATCGTTAGCTTACACAATTTATGACTAGACAAAGTATGACCAACAATATAGTCGGAATCTATATTGATGCATACCTGTAACAGATCATCCAAATGAGAAGAACCAAGAAGATAATAAATACAATTCCTCCGGCTACTCCACCAGCAATGTATGCAAAATCACTTTTCTCGGTACAACGTTTGCCAACAAAACTTCCTACACATGAACAGAATGGCTCTCCACTGCGAGATTTTTTGCAAACTCCTTCGTTTTCACAGTATCCATTGCACAAATCTGTGTATTAAAATATTAGTCATTGTCTATGGCCTTTTACATTCATATGCAAAAACAAAACTTAGATGAAATCCACTTACCAAAGCAGATATCTCCAGTTCCATTGAATCCGGGTTTGCATTCACATTTGAATTCATTAGATTCAACCATAAGGAGACAGAATGCATTCTCATCGCACAGTTTTTGAGCTCCACTTTCGTCACAAGGATTAGTACAGTCCTCAGCTTTTGTCTGAATGTACGAAAAAATGCGTAAGACATTCAGAATTGTGATTCAATGTGCTTTAAGCTTAGCTAGTAAATACGAGGCGATTTTAACTCACCGCTCCCAAACTCTTGGTTGAAGTATCCGCACGACATGGAATACAAGCTGTTTGTTGGGCTTCATTTTGGAAGGTTCCTCTTTCACACAGTGAACATTTGTTTGCCGTAGTATTCAGATACGATCCTATATCCAAATGAAAATAATGATTAATTCAGACGTCATACACATGAAATGCCATAGAAGTCAAATATAAGTGTAAAATAACTAAGCAAACTTAGTAGTTTCCATACCTGGTCGACAAATTGGCAAAGTACAATCTTCAACAGCAGTAGCTCCAGTGGACTGAGTAGTAGTCTCCAATGGACAACTTACACAAGCTGGGTGGTTCCCTTGAGTCCTAAAAGTTCCCCTTGGACATGGTACGCAAACTCCCTCAGAACTCAGTTGTTCACCACTTGGACATTCATCCCTGCACTCCAATTCAGAGACAGCATCAGTAGTTCTAGTAGTTTTTCCAAGTCCGCAAAGTTTGCATGAAAATTGTCCTTCGTCAGGCTGATATTGGCCATATCCACAACTTCGACAAAGTCCGGAACTTTCATCGAAATATTTACCAGCTGGACAACGCTCTTTACATTCTTTAGGAGATCTTGCACCCAAAATCTTGGTCACTCCAAGTTTTCCCGCAATCTCGGGACAAGCGGTACATTCCAATTGACCAGATTGGCTCTGGTAGGTTCCCACCTTACAATGTTGACAAGTGTTGTTCACAGATGAGTAATAAGTACCGGAAGCACAGGGAACACAATCTGATCCCACGACCACGTGTCCAGGGGCACAGGCGTAGTCCGAAACCAAATCCAGGGATGTTGGATCGGCAGCTGTGTTTGGTAATACGTCTCGGACATCGAAAGCGTCATTTTCTAGGATCAGCCCTTGCAATAATCTATGGATATTTGATCGCTCATTTGTATTCACATTGGTGATAGGATCCCCTTGAGCAGGGAAACTAATTTGTACATCGTAAACATCATCATTGTTATCTGCTTGACGTTTCGTTATGGCACGGAGGGATCGAGATTTTTTGTTGCACAGGACTCCAATATTTAGATCGTGACAGTCTGAGTTTTCCTTTGCTTTTGTGGCACAGAATCTCCAGTCTTGATTCAATTTGGAGATGGCCAATTTTATTCTTTCTCGGAGGACACCTTGTCCAGCTTCGTTACAAAGACCGGCACTTGGGAATTGCAATTTAATCTTGAAAACTCGTTGAGCAGGTCGCGAAGCTGGAAATTCAGTAATAAATTTCATGAAGAGGTTGAATAATGCATTCTATATCTTAATATTTCAAGTCAAGATTTTATAATGCTACGGAAAAAAGTTTAATTGCATGCGCCACACAATAAGACTAAAATTTAAGTCCTCAGTTATTGATTAATGTGCGTCAGTTCAATGCATTTTGCAGATCCGAAGACCGTCGAATATCATCATCGGACTTAAATTTCATACATGTAAATTCATAGTAACACCAGTAGGATTCGAGCCGGAGCTCTGCATATACTGGTTTAACAATAAACAAACTACGCCACAGGTTTGCTACCTGAACTACACCATGCATTAGATAGGGTTGGGCGCATCACAGGCATCATTCATGCTTACTTCATAATCAAGTACCTTAGTACCAACTAAAGTTATCTATATTTAGTAGTCAACTTACATGTACATGCTGGCAATACAAGAGGTCGTTCAATATCATGACTAGGATGCCAGAAGCCCTCAGCACCACAGGCATAAAATTGTGGCACAGGTTGTGAAAATTTCAATCCAGCATTGCAAGTTATCTCACACGCCTTGAAATGACCTCCTGGACCCCAACCAGAGCATTGTGCAGAGCCTCCTTCGGGTTCCATGAGTGTTGGACAGAATTCAGCTAAAAATGGATATTCGAGATATTATATAAAATTCCATTATATTCCATTTGAAACATAAGAAGTGCTTGAAAACAAATGCAAATAATTCTACTTACACAAAACATACACCTTGAATCGACACATAGCATTATTTCCAGCTTGATCATAAGCCACATAAGCGATATCATAATTTCCCCACAGCAGAGTTTGTCCAGGTCGAAGACCATTCTTTTCTTCCACTTTAACAACACCAATATTATCAGAAAACACAGGTTCATCCCAAGTGACTGTTGCAGACCCATTCCTAGTGATCACCCACATGCTTCCTGGACAATGAGTGACAGTTGGAGGCACTTTGTCCATTTCGACCACATCACAGCGACTTCCACTCATTCCAGGGGGACATACACGTTCACCACATGAAGATGGTACAATTCTTTCAACACCTCCAGAGATTTTATCATACCCGTTCCATGGGACAATGAGACCCTTGCAGATTACTGTTTCAGTACGGCAACCTCGAACTTGCTTTTGGATTTCTTTGGTCAGATCCAGAGGTCGGTTCCAGACCATTACACGACTCAGACTACCCACAAAACCAGAGTCTTGGGGAGCACGGCCAGTTTCAGATGCTGGAGCTCCCAATGAGATCCATCCGCTGCAAAAGTTAACCACCATAAATTAGTATAGGGCTATATAATGAGTCCAAATAAATAGCTGCAAGAATAAATAAATATACATACAATTCGGGAACATTTCTTCCAGCTCCATATCCTTCAGTTTTCCCAGCAATCAATCCGTCAGTAACAAGTGTAAGGGTGGAATTTGTCTTTTCATACATGAGAGTAACATGATGCCATTGTCCATCATTTACAGGAGCATACTCTTTGAATGACAGGTACACCTCGGGCTCATCATCAAACAAGGAGACCAAAACTCCTGCACTATGAGCTTGAATTGCCAGTCGACTTTCTCGCAATGAAGTGGTAGATTTCATTACATAGTAGTTCAAGAAAGTGCCAGTATCATCTCCATGAGTGAATTTCACCCATAAGCCAATTGAGAAACCAATGAATTCACTCTTGATTTGGAACGGAATAAGTTGCTGAGCGCTTCCCGTGCCTTCTTCGTCTGGGAATACTAAATCGTAGTCCACTTGGATAGTTTTTCTGCAATCCTCTCCAGTCAAGTTAAAAGGGCATTTGCAGTAAAATCCATCGCTCAAGTCAACACAAGTAGCTGTAGGTGGGCAAGAGGATGGTTTGCAATTTGGAACTGGGCTCTCACAGTTCTTTCCAGTAAATCCTTCAGGACATACACAGTTATACCCAGGTCCGTTGTCAATACAGCTAGCGCCATTTTGGCAAACGCCTTCGGCACAAGCGTCAAATTCATACTGACATCCAATTCCACTAAAGTCTGGATTGCAAGTACAGTTCAGTCCAGAGCCATAATCTTTACAAGATCCACCATGCATACAAGGGTCTCCTATGCACCGGTCAGGAGCAGTTTGACATTGCTTCCCATCAGTCCCAGAAGGACAAACACAAAAATAGTCTTGGAACAGATTGATACACTGCGCATCATTTTGACATGGAGTAGCGTCACAGAATGGCACATCTTGTCCGCAGTCTTTGCCCATCCATCCAGGTAGACAGCGACAGGTGTATGAATTAACACCGTCAATGCATGTAGCACCATTTCGGCATGGATTTGTTTCACATTCATCAATATTCTCCTACGAATTGAAAAAATTTAAGTTATAAACATGCAAGACGATTCCCCATTCCTTGATGCTGTGCCATAACACACAACATAAATAAATTAAAAAATATTTACCTCGCATTGCTCTCCAGTATACCCAGGTTTGCATTTGCACATGTATTTGTTGTCCATATCTAAGCAAGCTTCTGTGCCTTCACTATCACAAGGATTGCTCAAGCATTCATCAATTTCGGCCTCGCATTGAAGTCCTGTGAAAATACAATATTTAAATTCGGGGCATATTGATAAATATCAGAATGGGGCAAAGTGACACAATAATAATGTTACTGAATCTTAGTTTCACATACCAACAAATCCAGGTCGACAACGGCATTCAAATCCATTGTCTTTGTCCACACAGGAACCGCCATTTTGACAAGGATCGGAGACACAATCATCCACCCTATGTTGACAATTTTTGCCAGTATACTCGGCATCGCAAACACATCTGAATCCCCCAACTTCATCTACACACTCCCCACCATTCATGCAAGGATTGTTCTTGCATTCATCAATATTAATTTCACATCCTTCTCCAGTCCATCCAGGATCACAAACACATTCATGTCTAAACAATCGATCCACACAAATGCCGTGCATGCAAGGAGTATTGGCACACAAGTCTATTTTCACCTCACATCGTTTTCCAGTAAATCCATTTGGACAATCGCATTTGAAATCGTTCACCAAATCCGTACAGTTTGAATTGAGCAGACAAGGCAATTCGGCACAATCATCAATGTCATTTTCACATAAAGGTCCATCCCAGCCTGGTCTGCATTTGCATTTAAATCTGCCCTGCTGTAGAGGAATGCATTCAGCTCCATTGTCACAAGGATTTCCTTCACTAGTACATGGGTTGATAGTCACGTCACAGTTGGTTCCAGTATACCCATTTTTACACAGACAAGTGAAATTTCCAATACCAGGCTCAGTCTTGCACATGGCCTGATCGGGGCAAGTATCATTTCGGCAATTAGATTGCTGCTCTTGGCAATTGATTCCTGAGTAGCCGTCAGCACATACACACCTGAATCCTTGAGGCTCGTCCACACAAGTGGCTCCATTGTAACATGGTTTACTCATACATTCATTAATATCTTGTTCACAGAATTTTCCAGAGAACCCAGCAGGACAAATGCAAGTGGGCTGATGATTTTGAGCCACACACAGACCTCCATTAGTACAGTAATCATCAGAACATTGGATTGTCTTACATTGTTCGGGTGACATGGCTCCCATTTCAGGGGTAGAAGACTCAGATGGACATTCCATGCATCTTGTTTGGCCTTCACGAGGTTGGAAGAATCCGGCAGGGCAAGGAGCACATGGGGCAAGTCCAGTAGGTGAATAGAATCCTGGTTTACATTTGGCTCTGCACAAATTAGGAGTTGGAGCAGCGGGTTGATAAGTGTAAGTAAAGGATGGACATGTAGTACACTCTTTGAAACCATCTGCTGGAGGAGCTTCACTGTAACTGTTTCGTGGACATTCCAAACAAGGTACAAGGCCAGTCGGGGAATACGTTCCATAACCACAAACAGGAATACATTCATCCAAACTTTTGGATCCTTCTTCCCGAGTATGAGTTCCAGATGGACAAGCTGAACATGCACCTTGACGAGCCCGTCTTTGGTACATTCCCTTAGCACAAGGGACGCATCTCCTTTCTCCTTCTGCGGCATAAGTTCCAGCTGGGCAATGCAAACAACGAGGTACGGTAGATGTCTCTGTATTCAAAACTTCTCCCACCCCACAAGTGAAGCCACGTCCAATTTTCGAAGTCAGGGCGCGAAGCGGTGGACAGAAGTTGGCCACAGACGAAACATTCAACAAAGGTTCCAGTACTGCTGAAGCATATGGGACAGATAAATCGAAAATTAAGTTCAAGGTGGATCCACACAAGTCGTACAGTTGAGTTTGCTTCACAGTAGGTGTTACTTCCAAAGTGTATGTAATCTGAACAACATTTTCTTGCAAAAGTTGAGGATTTGTGTCCACGAATGAAACATTCATGTTCACGTTGACCGCCGAACACCGTTGAGATAAAATGTTGTTCAAATGAGGCTGTGAAGTTTTCAAGAATTCTACATACTGAGGTAAACAGCTTGTTGGTACAGCGCCATTTGCTCTGTAGCGAATAATCGAGTCTACTTGATAGCGTGCCATTTCCGTATCCTCAGAAACACAGTCTGGTACTACACGTGATGGTGTCCATCTTCTGGCTGAGTCTTTACAGGAGAATGCTTTCATTGGTTCGTTGTCTGTAAATCTGAACCCTTGCTTGCAAGTGGCTAAGCATTGCAAACCATCTGAGCCGGGTACACAATTTAGATTTCCATTTGCTGGGGGATTCAATTCCCAGTCTACACAAGGTGTTGGTTGGACAGATACTTGGAAATTACATTGAGCCTGGTTTCCATGTTTGTCCGAAGCTACTACAGTTACGTTCTCAAATCCACCTACTGGGATGATTGCGCTCTCAGGGATAAATGCTACTTTCACAGGTCCAGCTGCATCAGTTGCATTGATTCGTCGTCGGGTTTCATTAAAGTATACTTGATAGCTTGCTTGTTTATCAACAAGTTCTACCACATAGCTCTGAGGGCAGGTGAGTTGTGGTGGTGTAGTGTCAGGGACGGTGATATTGATATGACAAATGGCCACATTTCCATCAAAATCGAATGCCAAGTATTCAACGAGCATGTCTTCGAATACCTGATGAGGCATTTTGAATCCCGATGGACGCACTTCCATACGAGCTACCATACCGCTATTGTCTGTAGCAATTGGTTCAGGGAAATCTACTGGGAGTAGTCCGTCAGGGCCACGTTCAACAATTACGGCTTTATCTGGGCAGTTTTCAAATACTGGAGGTTCATTGTCCACACAGAAAGGGAATCCAGAATCCCATCCCAATTTAGGAATATCTTCTTCCACCTCTGCTTCACAACCCAGAAGCTCGAATTTCAAACACGGGTTTTCCAAATAGTTGACAATTCCTAGAATCACAAATCTGGCATCTACTGATGTAGGCAGAGTGATCATGGCTAATTCTCCATAATTTCCTGGATCTCTAGTAGTCAAATCAAAATTGGGGAAATATACAACGAAATTATCGGTTTCCTCTTTTTTGTAGAAAAATCGCAATTCAGTGGGTCGTCCTACGACGTCGTTCGTAATGACTCCTTTGACCAAAATTGCTTTCACTCGATGAGCTTTTCCTAAATCTACTGTTGCATATGTGAAAGCTTCTTGCATGCCGCACCATCCAGTAGCAGAGTTAAGACGGATGTATCTTCCTTCGTAATTGGGTCGTTGAGAAGTTACATTGATAGCATCATCTGGGATCAAGCCAGAAGTTATTCCCAAAGGTTTGATCACTTTACATTCCGCATCTCTTTGACAAGTGACAGGGTATGGATTGATTGGGATGTATCCAGGTCGCTCACAACCGTAGAAAACTTCTCCTCCTTGTTCGTACGTTTGAGAGATTTGGTAGCCATCCGCAGGTCGACCTGGATCTTCACAAACTGGTCCTTCACAACGAAGATTTCCAAAATCCCAAACCCCATCGGCTTGACACCGGACCACATTGTCATTACGAGATGATTGGCCAGCCAATCGGAATGTGTCTTGGCATCCGAAAAAGAAGGAGGATTGGAAATACGTATCCGTGAAGCTACCATACTCTGCTCCAGGTGTTTCCATTGGGAAGCCGCAGTCTACTTTGGGGCATTCTGGAGCTGCTCCAGACACCCAATAGTCAGGGAAACCTGGTTTTGGGTCATAAACACATTGACGGAAACTAGCGGTCACTGAGCTACGTAAAGGACGACCAGGTTCAGAGCAAGTGAAAGTCACATTTTCTTGGAAGCCGACTAAAATCTCATTTGGATCAGGGCGATGGACCATTAAACCTTCTTCTGGCTCATCTTGGAGTGGAACGCACATAGCAGCTGTAGAAAAAAAGTTTTATAAGAAAAACTGTTGCAAAATTAATCAATTTACAAATACATATTATATCCTCTTACGTTGGCATTCAGGAACAGTTCCATTCCATTCACCACTGGACGTGCATCGAAGTCCATAATTGCCGGATATAACAAACCCAAAGTTGCATTGGAAGGAAACCTCATTTCCGTAATGATGTTTAGTTTCAGTGGACAAAAGCTGTCCGTTTTCAGGAGAGCTGAGGGGACCACACATTTTTGGAACGCATGTTTTGTTTATTCTATAAGTGTCTCCATCTTTCAACCCATTCTCAGACTGTTCAATGTTGAATCCCGCAGTTCCGTTTCCACTATACAACTCAAAGCCAACATTACAGTCGCAAGAGAAGGACCCGGCACTGTTGATACATTTTTGTTGACAGCCTCCATTGTTATCAGCACATTCGTTGTCATCCATACATTCCATACGAGTACAACCCATTAATTCCAATTGAAGACATGGGGATGTCACATAATCTTGGATTATGAGTCGAATATACCGGGCTTCAATAGGGACGGGAAAATTGAGAACAGAGAGTGTGGGTTCCAAGATGCGAAACTCTACAGAAGAACCATCGGGATTTGTGTAATCTTTGAATACATCCGTCAGATCATCAGTGAACTGTAAAAAATGTACAATGATTAATTAGCGCAAATTCCTTTTTTCCCTCAAGGCATGAAGTAATGCTATGCTGGTATTCCGTAGTTTAATACCTGCACTCGAATTCCAGATGCATAAGCAATTTCTCCGGATAATTTTTGTACTCCTTGTGTTCTAAATCCCTTTACAACTGTGGGAGCTTTAAGATCCACTAAAACCCAATTGTTTCCTTTAGCAAAATTATTTCCACACCATCCAGTTTCTCCACCAAGTCGAAGGAACTAAACAGTTTTTAAAAATAATTTAAGAGTCCATAAAAAATATTTTTCTTTCGTAAAAATTTGCTACAATTACCTCTTTTGGATTCTCCTCTTGTGAGGAAGACACAGTAATTGCTTCATCTGGGACACCACCAGAACTTAAACCCAAATCGGCCATATTTCTGCATTCCAATACCGGCGAGAAGCCTTTCATGCATTTACAATAGAAAGCGCCAGGCATGTTTGTGCATTCAGTAGAAGCAAGATCACATTGAGAATTGGCACATTCATCAATATCTTCACAGACAGGTAAATCCTCAAAAATCTGATCAGGGCCACACCTCACAATGCTATTTCCCAAAAGCTTATAACCTCGTTGACATTGCACTCGGGCTTCATCATCAAAAAAGTATTCAAATTCTTCATCGACCAGGAATCCGTTCTTTATTTTAGGCAGGGAATGACATTGTTTCCTGGAACATGTTGGTACTTCTCCCGACCATGTTCCATTGCTCATACAAATGAGTGTTGGAAGACCATCCCTCTCGTATCCAGGATCACATTCAAATCTTACAATAGTACCATAGCTCCGACCACCACCACTCAAACTGATCTGTTTGGCATTAGGTGTTTCCGGAAGAGGCGGACATTGAGACGCTAAAAATCATGTAAAAAATCAAACAATTAAATACTACTACTTTAAGCATACATAAATCATGTTACTTCCACAATAAGAACTTTTTGCAATACAACTACTACTATAAACAACAAAAGGCGTGGATGTCTAAACATAGATTCTTACTACATTTTTATCGCAAGACAAAAAAAGACTATTCATTCGTTAATATATACCGCTTAATGAATTTTGTAGCCAGTTAGAATAATAGACTGTTATCTATCCACACATGTATGTTTAAGTTCATGGTCACTGACTCATTCACCATGACAGGAGGATGATGTACACATGTAGACATACCAAATATTATTATTATAAATGAGTGTTGAAAAATAATGTTCAAACGTTAATCCACCATATGGGCAGTGCAGTTAGCTGAATACACAGATTACACAGTCCAACAAAGGCTCTTGCACTTTTGGCAATCATCATGCATAGCTAATCAATGTGATTGAAAAAATGTGCGTAGACGAGAAGATCACAAAGAAAAGATTTATCTCGCTACATAATTTTTTCACCACTTGCTGATCAACTGTGCAGACATCTATTAGCCGGTCATGTATGCATAGTTAGCAGAAGAAGCATCAACTAAAGCGATATTAAAATAATCAATTACTTCTCATCCATACAATGTGAATGGAAAGTCATTCCGTATACTACTATTTTTACACCGATATTATTAATGATGATTAGCATCGTTTTTAGCAGATGATGAACTCACCAAGACAAACAGGCAATTTTTCCCATTGGCCTGAGGCAAGACAAGTGATTTGTTCCGTAGCTTGACCAGAGGGGAATGCAAAACCAGCGTAGCATTGGTAAGTAGCTGCTCCCAGGTAAGTGACATTTGTTGACCCGATGGCAAAACCGTTTGAAATCTGAGGGACGGGTCCGCAGTAAACCTCTGTACCAAAATAACATACAACATAGTCAGTTAATCATCCCTGGGCATATCATTAAATGTATCCAACTCTGCCGTCTGCATACTAATTCGCACATTCACTATGTCTTTGTTTTCCCTGATATATTCATTTGCACGCATTAGCTAGTTACTTGGCGTAGATGAGAATTCATTTGTTGTGCACATTGTGTTATGACAAGAGGAATGTGTGTTATTTGCATTCTGTTGACTAACTCTTTCAGCATCTATAGCGCTTAGGTTCCAAAAAGTTGTTGAAAACGTACCTTGACAATCAGGAATATAGTTCACAGACCAGTCACCACCATCTCGACATTCTGTCACAATCTTGCTCTGTCCGGTTGCAAATTCTTGACCCCTAGGACATTTAAATGTCACCTTTGTTCCAAAAGCAATGTCACGACTGCTAGCCAACGCTCCTTTTCCAGGTCGCAGTACAGGACAATCTAAAAAGTCCCATCAATCATATCACATACCATTCTCTCGCAAATCAGTTCGTTAGCGAACGCAACAGGTAGGATAGTAGTTAGGGTTATAAATAACTGCTCGGGGAATGATTAATAAGGACTTTACACCCAACAGGCACACCTTAAATCCAAGTGACTTGCCCTAGCCAGCAGTTTATGAATAAGCAATACTAATGAATGATGATTCCAATGAACTAATCAAATAGACATGGTTTGATGCATACCAGCAGAGAACACGGCTCGCCATCCATTATGCGTTCTCAGAGAGTCCGTCACAAAACGAATGGTCATTTTTCCCGACTCAGCCGTGAGCGTCAACTTTGGGAGCGTTCGGCCTGTGAATCCATTTCCGGAGTGAAGTCGTAAACTATCGGTGTTGGGTCCATCGTAAACCTATAAGATTTATATTTATGGGAGATTAGAACAAGTCATCATGTGGAGCCCATCAGCATATAATGGGAAAAAATATAATGCGCCCACAAGCTGGAATACATAAGACACCACATATATGTGGGTGCTATGTATACCAAAAAAAGCTCCATTTGCTAGTTAGTTAGTATTACTGTGATCAGTACGCCATGACACACACAAGATGTGTAGAAACTAAAACTCAAGCTATTTAAACCTATGCATGCACATATGTTTAGATATATATGGCTTTTCTCATAAAATTAAATTAGCCCATTATGTGGCTCTATTTTCCCAAATCCTCTAACTGTACCTTCACGGGATTTTTTAGAGTCAATCATCATCCTATGTGTGGAATGGAAGCAGGGCTTTTTGTGGTATATCTTGTTATCCCCGTAAGTGGTAGCAAGTAAGTAACTACGAAACCGAGATGGATTTGTGCACATTGCACATTTCATTCATTTCACGAAAAATAATTATCTACTTTACTGTTACCAAAGGATACATGGTTGAGAGAACACAGCATTCTCTACTGCCTGTCTGCCTAGACGATCATCACCATGCTAAAGGAGCCCGTCAATTATGTTTGGTTATGCGACTATGGATGTGAAGTCAGTGGCAATAATAACCTCCAATCTCACTCATTGCCACCACCTCCATACTTAAGAAATTGATAAGAAGATGCATGTACCATAGTTAGTTAGTTAGTTAGTTAGTACAGCTAAATTCTATTATAAGAATGAGTTGCATAAATTGTTATGAGCTATTAGGCAATTCGTGTGGAGTTAATAGTGAATGAGTGAATTACTTTTTTTAGTAACATATGCCTATCATCATTACAATTTTCGTCCCGTCAAAGTGAAAAGTTTGCCCGAGTTGAAATAATCTGTACAACAGACAAAAAGTGTGAAATTTTCTCCACTACGTATTCTTCACACTATTGGAGTCTATTCCAGGGACATTGAACTTGGTTGGTAATAGTAATAAGTGATTATGAAACTTGTCCATAGTGGCTGCCATTATCATTCTAATATCTTGGGCTCCTGAATTAAACAAGTATGTATATGAACGTCCTTACGTCCTGCATTTTCAACGTAAGTGCAGATAAAATGTTGAGAGGAGCCTATAACTTTCCACTTTTTTTCCCCCATTTTGTTCCATTCTTATCATAAAATATGTGGACCTGTTCCGTTCTCGACATTTCTTCCACAATACACCCATATATGAAATGGAAAATGGATGTAATGGATACTGTGATCTCTGTTCGTCCAATCTTGAGGTAAACTTGTGCCCCACAGATTCTCCATTTCACTCATGAATGCTTATGACCATAAGAAAATGCAACTGGTGCGTTTCAAACTTCAAAGAATACAATGTAGTAAGGTCGACAACTAAATCCTTTTAAAGCGTCATAAGGACGCTTTAACACAAGCACATATAAACGCTTTTAAAGATCAATGACTGGACATTTACACCGTAAGGCTGGTCATCCCTACATTATCACCAGCACGCAAAACAGTAAAGAATTAAGCAGATGCTATTACTAACTAACTAACTAACTATTGCCATCTTAAATTCCATTGACTCGCTGTATGCTGTTATTTGTCATCCCTCATTATTATTCAAACCACAGCTCGTCTGCTGCGCATACCTTTTGTGTGGTGAAAAAATAATGGATTCTTTCCAATACTAGTAAGTAATCGAAATACCGGATTGGCAACTGTGATTCAGTTAGTCAGTTGTTGGTTCAAGTGAACCTTTGAATCTTAACTATAACTAACTAGATGGTGTGCAGTCTGCGTAGTACGATAGAAACAAATGTATACAAAAGAATCTACTCATCAAAAGGGTAAGCTGGACTTCCTTGTTCCCACACTTGACTTGTACAGAAAGACTGGGTGGTTGGTTGTCTATTCTACATGCCAAATAATAATTTTCTGTGTGACCAGACCATCATTGGATTTGGCATCTGTTCAACTTTTTGCATTCCCCGCCCGTAATCTCTTCAATCATGCACGTAGTCGAGCCAACGTTGTAATACGCAACTAACTAACTAACTAACTAACGGTTCATAGTATGGAATTTAATTAGATGGTTTTCGAGTTACCAGTGACCAAAGTATACAGATTCGATACGGGTTTTTATGTGTGAATAAAAATGAAAAGGATCAAAGTCATTCTAGTTGGTTAGGTGGTATAGTCAGCTAGTTTGTAATGATACAGTTTGGACATAAAGAATTTTTTTTAAATTAAAAAGTAAGGCTGGCTAGTTCTTGAAAAGAATTTTACTGAGCTATTTAGTTAGTCTACCTACAGACACAGACTAGACTTTTGTACGCAAAGTGTGTAGTAGAAACTAATGATGTTGTTAACCACATTAAAAGTTTAAGTTTAGAGAGCAAATAAGGTCTGATGCTCAACCCCTAGAAAAAATTTCGTAATAACTATTAACTTGGTAAACAGTTACAGTAATGAGGTAAAAAAAGAGTGACAAAGTTCACCAACTTAGATTAGTTTTCTGCTGTAATGAGTTACAAAATGATGACAAAAGGATTCTAGTGACATTTAACAGTCTAGTAAAGTTTGTGCCGTTGACAGTAATGGAGTCTTTTAGGGCAAACTTTAAACGGAGTTTCAAGACTTTTAACTTGCGACTAACTGTCAAACTCAAGAGCTGCTCCACATTTAAAACAAAAAAGGGAACAATGAAGTTTTAACTGACAGTCTACTGACAGAGAAAAACAAAAGTGAGCTGAGGAGCTTTTCTATTCAGTGGGCCATTTCCAATGGAATTAGGGTAGAAGGGGAAATTAAGCCACCAATAAAAGGCAAGTGCGTATTATTAGCGAGTTTTTTTTCATTTGGAGATTCTTTACAAAAAAAATATCCTCTCACTGAATATAAATAGCACACTGACTACACAAACTATACAGAGAGCCGAGACTTCACATCGGGATGAATAGGTGCATTCAAACTGTTTGATCCAACAATGGAAACCCCATCATGTGTGTGATTTGAGTCACACTCGAGCCAAACATGTATAAGCTTTTGCCCATTGAATCAAGTTGACTGCCACTACTACTTTGCTTGTTCCATTCATCTTAATATTGGTCAGTAACGCTCTAGTTATGGGTATAAAATAACTGCGTGATGAGCTTTTTTTGCACACACTCTGAGTGCATACATACAAATCCTCAAGTGTCATTATCATTGCAAATGCACACCCACATAATAGAGAAACAAGTGGTGTATTGTATACCTAACGAACTAACTAACTAACTAATCTACTATGTATGCACTAGATTGAGGTGCATTTCATAAAAAAACTCGGTCACTTTGGCTCAGCTAGTGGACTTGTTGAGCTTCATTGAAGACACAAACGTAATACTACCATTATTATTATTGCAATTTACTATTGCCCTGAGCACATTATGAATGAGTGTATGGATGTCTGACACAGTCTAACCTGTTCTCTTGGCATCAAACAAGGGCACCATTATGTTTTTTTCTATTTTCTTCAGACTCAGGTGATAATAATAATAATAAGAGCAGAAGCCTCTGTGTCTACTGTCATCCAAGAAACTTGTATGCTATAGCAATTATATTAGCTCACTCCAATTGTCTAGACAATTACAATAGTTACACATTGGCTCCCGCCCACATCGTGTTTAATTTTGTATTTATGAGATGTGTGGCTAATGATCACGTCCATATTGTTAAGAAGAAAATACTAAATTTTTGGTTCGATTATTTTTCATTGTAGAGGAGCAAATGGAACATTTGGCTCTATTACTATAACACTGATCTTAGAAAATAGTAGTATCATCCAGGGAGTAGAATCAAAATCATTGGTATTAGATGCTTGATCGTCTAATACCTGTTGGAAAATATTATTCTCTCCTACCTCATACTTCATTTGTAGCACGATAGAACGGTTTCTCAACTTGACTCGTATATTAATAAATTAAGTCATCCTTTATAGAATGAAAGGATATTCCCATTTCATCCTGTACCTACCATATCACATGAAAGTCCCATCACCAAGTAATTAATGTAATCAAAGTCTGTATCGTAGTGTGTGAACCACTGATTAAAGTAAACGAGCCCAGGCGGACGTAAGATAAAATAAAGTTGCACACTCAAAACTACATCTAGTCAATGTAATCATTAATGATTCCTACAATCCATGTGCCTAATCTGACCGTAGTTAGTTAGCAAGTCCATTCCTTTCTCGCACTACTATTCCCTGCCTGTGGATCAAGAAATTCCAATGATTTGCTGCTACCCCTATGTAGGTCAATGCAGACTAATACAGTTAACTAAATAAATCCTCTTGTATGTAATGACATAACGTGACGACAAATTAATGAAAGATTCAACTAACATTCTTATCATCGCTTTCCCATACATTATAAAAGACAAACTTACACATCCCAGAAGAAAAAAACTTACCAAAACGCACAGCAGTAGTACAATGAATTGAACTGACAATTCAAAATGAAGGAGAAAACGTGTAAAATGCATTCCTAGAATCTAGAGGCTTGAAAAGCAATACCACTCACGTATTGACTACAGTCCCCCCAAAGTAGGGTAACATGAGTTATGCATTTTATAGCAATTAGTTGGTTAGCTGTTAGAAAAGTGAGAATTCCTCCCAAACCTTATCATGTCGTGTAAGCCACACAATAATCTTGTTGAAATAATTACTGAGTGACTAGGAGTGCGCATAAATTAATGAGCTAAGCACGCATGCCATTTTAAAAGTCAACTCGCTACACCAACAAAGTGAGCAAGCAAGGACTAACAAACAGCTTACCTGTACAAAGTCGGCTTCATCATCTAAATCAAAATGAGTGAAACGGAGAGACAAAGGTCCACCTTGGGGTCGTTTGATAAGATACGTGCATTCCTGATTACTTGGGTATGGGCCCAAACCAAACGCAGGAGATGAAATTGACCCATTTGCCATCGACAAGACTTGCTCACAACCTAAGACATAGGAATTGGTATAGAAAAAACATAAATTCATACAAAAATTTAGTACTCAAGCAAATCATTTTCTATACGCACAATATGAAGTTAGTTAGTTGGTGACTACGTGATGATGTGTAAACAAACATCAGGTTCGATTTGAATCTTTATTACTAATGTGAGAGATAAGTCTCAAACCTAAGGAAATACATGGGTTTTATTTCATTGTGTACATGAAAGCATTTGGTGGACAGTATGATGCATGATATTATATCCCTTGGTACTATACTTGTATAGGTTTCGTGATTAGTGTAAAAAACCAGAACAAAACATGACATGGTGTCGTTTATCCGCTTCTTGTATCGTACAAAATATACATTTGAAGTTACAAGTTAGTTAGTGAGTTGGTAGTTAGTTATGTTAGCAACTAACTGTGAGACTTATGAACACCTGAATTGGATACGAAGCTTGCTTTAAGTTGTTTGTATTTGAAATCAATGCAAATGACATTTGAGACAGAAAGTTTGCACTTTTTTATTACTTTCAGTTCGAGTTCATTATGAAAAGTATTTGCTTCTTCTTTTGTGAAAGACTAGTTACTCAGGTTCTTGTAAAGTCATTTCAATTTTCTAACTAACTAAGGATAAAACAATCCCCATAAATCTTTTTGGATGTATTTGAGCAAACTACTGAAATGGAAAATGCAAATTCCAATTTTTGTCACGTACTGTACTGGAATGAAGATTGAATTGTGGAAATGGCCTGAATTGACCCTTTCTTTACATGAACTCAATGCTAATCCATATAAACAGTTGTACATCTCATCTTTAATCCCAGCTAAAACTCAATTATCATAAACCTTATTAAAATCCAATAAACAATAAAACGTTTAACTTTCTGTTCTAAGCTATGCTCTAGTATTCATTGACTAAACACGTGGCCTTTGTGACAAAATTTTCCTTTCACACGTGAGTTGTCCTCTACTTCCTGTTTAGTGGCCCAGTCAAAAAGCTATTTTATTGCTGTCATAAAATTTGACAAGTTTTTGCATACTAGAAACTTTGACCAGAATTTAAATCACATTAACCATCCCATATCACTATCTCCCTTTGTAAAAAATCTCAAAGCGTGTGTTCTGATTTCTTAGCTCAAGATTTATGCGCTTAATTACTTTCCACTATCACAAAAACCTACCTCAAGCATTACACATACACAGCAAAATAGCTGTCTAGTCCGCATCACTTGAGCACCCAATTGTTCCCCAAAATCATCTGATTATTACCAACTAACTTCTCCTATATCAATCTCAAGCGTATATCAATCAATCTATACCTGTTTCCTTCCCTGTATATATTCATTATGAACAGAGGAAGTGAAACCGGTACTGTCCCTCTCTTTACATGAACACAGTAATTCTCCATTATTCTAAATAATGACTGTAAGAAGCCCTATTCATACAGCACACAAAGACTTGCTAACAGTACGCACTTTACAAAATCAAACGATATTATGTGCCATGCATACCAACCCTCCACGCGTTAAAAAATGCAACATGCCTTTCTGGTGTAGTTTATAGTATCTAAATATTCGTGAGTATATTTACTCGAACCGTGGTTCACTTTTCAAAAGAATTGTACACCTGTGTGAGATCATGTGTGCATTTCCCTGCTGTCTGGATTCTTTTGCACTCTACCTACCTACAAAGATGGTGGCATCAAGTTCATAATGATTGGGAACAGCCATACGGTATAGGATATCTACGTTGCCGTGTACTTTTACTTGAGATTCTTCTGACCACTCGGAATGTCTACATGCGTGTCTAACCAAAGGCTTAACATACTTTACTTTTGCCTAACCAATGTATCACACATGCATCATAGAGCAAATGCCCAGAGATGAAATCAAAACTTTGTCTTCTTCTCATATGAAGTTTTAATTCCGTTTTAAACAGCATGAACAAAACAATGGTGTGTGTACTTTTATTGTTTCATGATACATCTAGTTAGTTAGATGGTAGCTCAATTAACTTGCAAAAATATGCATCTGGTGATAACCCTTCATTATAGAATGTAACCATGCATGCTATGATTTGCGCCTAAAAAAACAATGTTCCTTCAAAACATGGAGCAAAAAAACAATCGGCTCATGTGGGGCTTACTGGGAGACGAACTAACAATAGAAAGTGTGCTCCATTCGTTCCCAATTTTTCTATCATGTTTTGTTTCACCCTCACAATGCTAATTAGCAGCTTGCTCAAACATAATAAATATTGGCACTGAAACGTGTGAATAAAGCAAAGTGTCATATATTTACATACCTTGATAATATTTGATTTGGAAGCCAGTCTTTCCTCCATTTCCAGAAGTGGACAAGTACAAGTACAATTGGTTCCCTGTGCTAGTAATGTATTTAGGATTTTCCGCAGCCGACCCAGTGAGACGTGCAATCTTTTGGGATGAAGGATCAGCTCCATCACGAATTAGTAGCGAGTCTCTTGGGGAAGTTAACCCGAAATCTTCAATCTGTTGGGCAACATAAAATAAAATTGAAATACAGACCAAGCATTTGAATTCACTGTCCTAAATAATGCCTCAACAGTTAACCCTACCGCAGTGCATACAACTTGTGTTGAAAGGATGAGAAAATAGCAATACTAAAAAATAGAATCATAATTATTATCATCATCACTACATTATCTAGTCTCGGATTTGTTTGATTCCATTTTTGCCGCATGAATACCATGAGTGTGCACTTTTGGTGCAGCACAAAGCATTAATCATGGTAGTAGTAACTACAAGTAATCCTTCCTAGCTTACTAACTTCAGGTAATGACTGACAATACATAATAAAGGAGCACAAAATATGCTCACGTAGGGCTCCCTCTGATCTTTTGTGTTCCAACGGCCTAAATATACACGGAGATAAAGTAGGACGCACAAGAACTGCATTCATAATACTATTAATGTGCACATATGGATTTATACTCTCATGTTTACTTAAATGAAAATCTGACTTTCAGCTCGTGAATTCAGATGGATAGGTTAGAGTGGAAGCCCACTCGAGTCTTTCAAAATATTTTACCTTAAGTGTAATGAGTTTTCCAGACGGTGCATTGATCACATACACGCATTCTAAACTACCAGGATATGAGTTAGGGTAGCCTGGTGATGCTAACACTTGAGAATGACTCGTAGCTCTCAATGTTCCACCGCAAGATTGAGGTTCCGTTTTCCAAGTTGCTCTGAAGGGTGAAAAAAAAACATAACACATTAAAGATTTGGATCTGCCGACCTATATAATTTTTTGCACACACATTCCTAAAGGTTAGATAGTTACATAAAATAATAATCATGGCGAATAAGGTAGTAAGCGAATGGTCTGGTTTTCCAATATAAGCTAGCATGCAGCATTTTTATTTCGTACAAAACGACT
>Ga0210040_10002083_pt1 | contig 28862 bp, 26 predicted proteins | sample CryGeyCG12114_NA_FD_185462 | JGI IMG/M metagenome (GOLD analysis project Ga0210040, IMG submission 185462) | Groundwater microbial communities from aquifer - Crystal Geyser CG19_WC_8/21/14_NA (SPAdes) (version 2) | ecosystem: Environmental > Aquatic > Deep subsurface > Groundwater | place: USA...
TTGAATGGAGCGTCGCAACAACTGCCTCATCAGAGAGATCTGCTGGTAGCCAAAGAAAATTCTCCATTTGGGGAGGAGAAAAAAATAATAGTTAAAAGGGGCTAAAGTGTTACTTGTTTTAGTTAAAGGCAACAATAAACACGGATTGTTATAAAGTGTAGCATTATTTACAAGGAAATTTTAGTGCTCATCTTGCCTTTAATTCATTTTCATGTAATTTCACGGCTCAAAATTTAGCACAAAGACGATGTGCATCTTTACCTGCAATTTTCGTTGCGTGCGACAGCAAAATAAAATAGTATGGCGGAACCGATATTAATGCCCAGGTTGAGCGATACCATGACAGAAGGAGTTATAGCTGCATGGCATAAAAACGTAGGAGATACAGTAAAAAAAGGCGATTTACTTGCAGAAATTGAAACTGATAAAGCCACGATGGAGCTGGAAAGCTACCAGGAAGGTGTGTTGTTGCACCGTGGAGCGGCTGATGGCCAAAAATTGCAGGTGAACGATTTGTTGGCAGTTATTGGCAAACAAGGTGAAGATGTCTCTGCACTTGTTGCACAAAATACAGGCGGAGGCGGACAAACACCTGCAGCCGAGGCACAGGCAGCACCGGCACCGCAACCAGCAACTGAACCACAAACTGCAACACCAGCGCCTGCTGCTCCTCAACCATCGGCTGCACCTGTATCAAGTGCTGCCCCTATTGACATATCTAAAATGGAGGAAGTCGTATTGATGCCAAGACTTAGCGATACAATGACTGAAGGTGTCATTGCAACGTGGCAAAAGAAAGTAGGTGATGCGGTAAAAAAAGGTGAAGTACTTGCGGAGATTGAAACTGACAAGGCTACAATGGAGCTTGAAAGTTATAAAAATGGAATTTTACTGTATCAGGGTGCTAAAGAAGGTGAAAAAATAGCCGTTAATGATCTTCTTTGTATCATTGGCGATGCAGGACTGAATATAGATGCAATAGTTGCTGCTGCAAGTGGAGCACCCGCACCACAACAACAAACAGAGGCAACACAGCCACAGGCAGAACAAGCTGCAGCTCCACAGGCATCCGCCACACCAGCACAACCACAGGCAGTCGTAAACGAAGGAAGAATAATTGCCTCACCACTTGCGAAAAAACTTGCAGAGGAAAAAGGCATTGACTTAAAATATGTAAAAGGCTCCGGCGATAACGGCAGAATTGTAAAACAGGATGTAGACAGCTTCTCTCCTGTGCAACAACAAGCAGCTACGGCACAACCACAGGCTCAACCTCTGCAGCAACAACCACAAACTGAAGTTACACAACCGGCAGCGCAACAACAGGCTGCATTACAAACTCCGGAAAAAGCTGCAGAGCCAAAAGCTGCTGCAGCAGCACAACCTGCTATTGGACAGGTTAGTTTTGATGAAGTGCCGGTGACACAAATGCGTAAAACAATTGCCCGTCGTCTTGCAGAAAGTAAATTTACTGCTCCCCACTTTTATCTTACCATGAGTATAGATATGGATAGGGCGGTTGAGACACGGGTGAAACTAAATGAACTTTCTCCTGTAAAAATCAGCTTTAATGATATGGTGTTGAAAGCTGTGGCGGTATCGTTGAAGCAACATCCTAAAGTTAACAGTAGCTGGCTGGGTGATAAAATACGGATTAATCATCATGTAAACATTGGTGTGGCAGTAGCGGTGGATGAAGGACTGTTAGTGCCAGTGGTAAGATTTGCAGATGCTAAAAGCTTAAGCCAGATTGCGGTAGAAGTAAAAGAATATGCAAAGAAAGCAAAAGACAAAAAGTTGCAACCTTCAGATTGGGAAGGAAGCACTTTTACAATAAGCAATCTTGGTATGTTTGGCATTGATGAATTTACAGCTATTATTAATCCGCCGGATGCTTGTATCCTCGCAATCGGAGGTATTTCACAAGTGCCCGTTGTAAAGAATGGCCAGGTTGTTCCCGGTAATATTATGAAGGTAACATTGAGCTGTGACCATAGAGTTGTTGACGGAGCCTCAGGAGCGGCATTCTTACAAACCCTGAAGAGCTTGCTGGAAGAGCCGTTAAGAATGTTGGTTTAAAATAAATGCAGTTACTAAAATTAGTAAAGAAAAAGGTGAGGTCAATCTCACCTTTTTCTTTACCAATACTTTCCAATTATTGTTGAACTCTTGGTATAGATCCTCATCTAAGTGCTTATCAAACGATTTGTATTATAGTTGTTGCTTCACCTCCTCACGTGGCTGTTATTAGTTCCTCTTTCAATTGAAACGGATTTATTTATAGAAAAAGAAAAGGCGGCACAAAGCCACCTTTTATATATTTTTAAATACGATCGTAAATATTATGATCTTTCATAAGGAAAGTTCCTTGATACTTTCTTCATCATTCTTTCCATTACTTCATTTGAAGAACTGGTAATATTTTCATTCATTTCTTTATAAAAACGCCAAAGCAGTTCTCCGTCTTTACCATTATAAATTTGCATAGTAAGGGTACCACTTCCTGTTTTACTAAAACCAGGTCCCAGCAAAACAGCTTTTGCTATAGCTCCACCTTCGCTGCTCGTTCTGGCATAGGCAAAACTGCATTTAACTACAGCATCTACGCCTAACATCTTACAAATGGAGTCCTGGGTCACTTCATTTAATTTGTCATACAGACCATTTTGTTTTAAAAGCGCATTTGTTCTTTCCACATCCTGAAAGGTAACTGAATAATCATCTGCTTTACGAAGAAGATAAGTGTACATACCTTGCTGCATTTCATAAGCCATGTTTTTTTGATCATTTTCATTGGCTGTCTGGTCAAAATTTTTTGGAAGTTTTTTGTAAGAAATGGTAGCCGTAAATGGCAAAATAGCTACTTTCTTATGTTTTAAAATTTCGGTCTGCAACTTTGGAGAAGTAAAGATCTGTTTACTTCCTTCAAATTGAGCAAAAGAAGCTGTAGTCACAGCAAGGGCAAGAATAAGGGTTAAAATCTTTTTCATTAAAATTTTTTTCAAAAAAAAGGAATATTATTCAATCATATTATTAAAAAAAGTATAAACGGAAAAGAACATGTTTAATTGCATCCGATTCTATTTAAATTAAAACAGTTATTACCTTGACCCTGTTAACTAGGTAGCTGTCTAAAATCTTTCTACATTCTATTTTTTGTTAACCAGCAGCAGTTTTTATGGTAGCATTCTTGCGACGCTCCGTTTATTCTCCATTGCATTGGGTGGCTTCAGTCTTCAATTCAGGAGTTCTCTATTAAAATTTAAACAGCTTCTAAAACTTATTTCATCCGGGTACTTCGCAAAGTATAAAATAAAGTTTCAATTATTTTTGAAACTTAGAAAACTTCTTTTATCTTTGGGTCATGAATTTAACAGAAGCGAAAGCACAGTTTATTCAAAGTTGGGGAGTGTTAGGAAGCCAATGGGGAATCAACAGAACAATGGCACAGATACATGCACTATTAATAGTTGCTGCACAACCGTTAACTACAGAAGATATCATGGACCAGTTAAGTGTCAGCCGGGGCAACACCAATATGAATGTACGTGAATTAATCGATTGGGGGCTTGTTGAGAAGGTAATCATACCGGGAGAGAGAAAAGAGTTTTTTACCGCGGAAAAAGATATCTGGAAAGTAGCTACTCTGATAATGTACCAACGAAAAAAACGGGAGCTCGATCCAATGGTGAAAGTACTAAATCAGCTAAGTACAGTTGAAGGTGATAAAAATAACGCTGAAGTAAAAGCTTTTACACAAACAATAAGTAACATTAAAAAATTTGCGGGACAAGCTGAAAGTACTTTAAACACGATCATTAAAGCAGAAGAAAATTGGTTTTGGAACAGCTTTATAAAGCTCTTTAAATAAAAAAGCAAATTGAATTTATAGCCGTTAACTACGGCTTTAATTTAGGATAAAAGTTTCATTTTTTTTCGAAAGTATAGAATTATTAATCTTAAAACTACTATTATGAATTACATTATCTCCTGCTACGTGCTGTACCTTCTGATTACTATTTGCCTTACTATTTGGGTTGCCCGCACGCTATTTAAAAATGGTAAAATATTTCTCATAGATATTTTCAATGGTAACAGAGAACTTGCGGATAGTGTAAACAACCTGCTTTTGGTTGGCTTTTACCTTATCAATATTGGTTATGCTGTGTACACCCTAAGAGTGAGTTATAGTATAGATAGCCTTCAGGAAGTGATAGAAAGTCTTAGTCGTAAAGTTGGCCTTATCATTCTTATTCTTGGCGGCATGCACTTCTTTAACCTATCTATCTTTTTTAAACTTCGTAAAAGAGCAGAGACTGAAAAAAGACTTCACCCGGTTACATTTCCCTCTACACATTAATGGTTATAAAAGCTTAGATAATGAAAACGTTTAAAAGAACAGATCTAATAGTACAATCGATCTTAATAGTAGTTTTTGCAGTCATACTACTGGTAAGACAAAATACATCTGTACTAATTACTTACCTGGCAGTTGTTGGCGGATGGCAATTGGTAAGCCTGGTAGTTCACTTCATTAACAAATGGCATCCCTATAAAGGAGGAAGACGATTTAACTTTGAATTGGTACTGGCCGGCTTTGCTTTGGTTACATGCCTCATGCCGTTCATTGAGCCATTGCGCAGATTAGTTTATCTTTTTCTTATTCTACTACTGTTAATGCCTTTATACTACTTATGGGTTTGCTTTATGGAAGTCTTTTATTATAGTAAAAGGCCTTTAGAACTAATCTAAAATCAAGGTTATGAAAAATAAGAAAATTGTTATTGCAGGCGGCACAGGCTTCATTGGGCGCAACATAGCAAACCACTTCGATGAGAACAATGAAATAATTATCCTCACCAGAAATGTAAAAGGTGCCGAAAACAATGCCTCGGATTTTTATACTAATGTAGAGGCAACATTAAAAAACACCCGGCTGGTAGAATGGAATGCAAAGGATACAGGAGACTGGATAAAAGAAATTGATGGCTGTGACCTGGTAATAAACCTTGTGGGCAAATCTGTCAATTGCAGGTACACACCAAAAAATAAAAAGGAAATTTTTGATAGCAGAACTAATGCAACAAAAGTTATAGGCGAAGCAATCAACAAAGCAGTGGCACCTCCTAAGCTTTGGGTCAATGCTGCAAGTGCCACTATTTACAGGTATGCAACAGACCATGCACAGGACGAGTTTACCGGTGAAATGCAGAACGACTTTAGCGTGCAGGTTTGCAAGTTGTGGGAGAAAACGTTCTTTGAACAGCCTACGCCTTTTACCCGCAAAGTGGCTTTTAGAATGGCCGTTACTTTAGGCGCTGGTGGAGTTATGGTTCCCTATCTTAACCTGATAAAGTTTGGTTTAGGCGGCAGGCAAGGCAGGGGTGAACAAATGTATAGTTGGATTCATATCAAAGATGTTTGTGAAAGTATCGACTTTATGCTTAAGCACAATGAGTTGGAAGGGGCTTACAATCTAAGTTCTCCAAACCCGGTAACCAATAATACTTTTATGGAGAAGTTAAGAAAAGCTACAGGACATCCTATAGGATTACCTGCATTTGAATGGATGCTTAAAATCGGTGCAGCAGTCATCGGAACAGAACCTGAACTTATCTTAAAAAGCAGGTGGGTGGTGCCAACAAAACTGTTGCAGGCAGGTTATCAATTTGCTTATCCTGATATTGAAAGTGCTTTTGAAGACATCATTAATCAAATTCCAAGAAAGAAGTATCATCTGTTCTGAAATCAGGTAAGACCTTCACTGGTTCAATTCTTGTAGTTTTATAGACATTGACTTTTCAAAAAAAAATGTTATGGCGAATAAAAAAACACTGGTTTTAGGAGCTTCTACCAATCCATCACGATACAGCTTTTTAGCAATTAACAAACTAAGTGCTTATAAACATGATGTAGTTGCTGTGGGTTTAAAAGAAGGTGAAGTAGCAGGCGTAAACATTCAGACCGGACAACCAGCATTTGAAGAGGTAGATACAGTAACCTTGTATTTAAACCCTACCAATCAAAAGCCTTACTACGATTATATATTGTCTTTAAAACCGAAGCGCATCATTTTTAATCCCGGTACAGAAAATGATGAACTGGAAGAAATGGCAAGCCGTGCAGGAATTAAATCACTGGAAGCATGTACGCTGGTGATGTTAGGGACAGGACAGTATTAAGACAGATACAATTCTTACATCCTTACTTAAGACTACAACAAATAAATACATCATTCTTATCCATCGGCACCTTAATATAAAAGTGGATGCAAGATGTGTATTAATATTTTTAATTAATTTTTGGAAGCCCTACTTAAAGTTTCTATCGAAATATTGCAACGACAAGCTAAAATACTATCTAAAGCAAATGGACATACCATTGAGGTATTTAATTAAATAGCTAACATTTTAAGATTCAGACTGTAAGTCAAGTATAGTATCCTGCAACGTTGGCTTCCCAAAATTGAATTAATTATTCTCACACCTACTATCCCCAAAAATAATGAAAAGCATTTTAAAAGATCGAAGCTTTAGATTTTCGATAATACTGACTTTAACCTTTCTCGGGATTGGATTCATATTTCTACATGTCGGCATGACAGGTTATGGTTGGGTTTTCTTTGTCCTGCTCCCAATAGTACTTGGTATTTCAATAGGTGTCTTGCCGAGTAAACCAATGGCTTATTTAGGTTTGATTATCGCAGTTATATTTCTTTTGATAGGCTTGGTTAGCATGGGACTTGAGGGCCTCGTATGCGTAATAATGATATTGCCAATTGTACTACCATTAATCTTTATACCAGGTATTATCATTCATCTTATAGGACGATACAGGGCAATTAAGAAATTTGACAACCTACCGGTTCTAATTTTACCCCTTTTTGTGTTTTTAATAGGAATACCAATTGAAAAGCAATTAACGCAAGAAAAGAAAACACTGATTGAAGTAAAATCTGAAGTCACTTTTAATTACAGTAACATAGAAGTTTATGATGCTATAAAGTCAGTTGATACTTTAGTAGCCAAAAAACCTTTTTTAATGAAATTAGATCTGCCAGTCCCCCAAAAATGTATTCTTGAAAAAGAGGAAGTTGGCGGACTTCGTACTTGCTATTTTAGCGGCGGAAGAATAATTGAGAGAATTACAGCGCTGGAAAAAGGTAAACTTCTTAAAATGCAGGTAATTAAATACGAACTAACCGGAAGAAAATGGCTAGGATTTAAGGAAGCAGTGTATCTGTTTGATAGCTTAAGTCCTAATTGTTGCAAAATGACAAGAATTACTACTTATACTTCAGAATTGAAACCAAGATTTTATTGGAAGTCGTTGGAACAAACCGGAATAAGGCAGGAACATCAATATGTGTTTACTAACTTGGCCAACGACTTAAGAAAAAAATACGACAAATAACAGGTTCTCAAGAAAGAATGGTGACTACAGTTCCTCCAGCTTAAATGTCTCCCTCACCCTGATACCTTTTTCTGTCATTTGCAGCGTACAACATTCATTTTTAGGATCATGTTCTAAAAATAAAACATAATCATTTTCCACTGCCTCCTGCAAAAAAGCTTTCTTTTCAGTTAACGTTTTCATTGGAAACATATCATAACTCATTACGTAAGGCATTGGTAAATGAGCAACAGATGGCAACAAATCAGCCATGTAAACAACTGTTCTTCCTTTGTATTTTATGGCAGGAAGCATCATTGCATCAGTATGACCATAAGCAAATTTTAAAGTGATATTATCGTCAAAAACCGGAAGGCTTTCATTCAACTCTGCAAAATGCAGTTTACCGCTTTCCTGTATAGGCAAAATATTTTCTTTTAAAAAGGATGCTTTCTCCCTTTCATTAGGATTTGTTGCCCAGTTCCAGTGTTGTTCATTAGTCCAAAATCTCGCGTTTTTAAAAGCAGGTACAAGCTTATTCCCTTCTTTTACTATTGTTCCTCCACAATGGTCAAAATGAAGATGTGTATGAAATACATCTGTAATGTCGTCTTTTGTATAACCGTGCTTTGCTAATGAACCATCAAGGGTGTCATCTCCATGCATGTAATAATGACTGAAAAACTTAGCATCCTGTTTATCACCCATACCTGTATCAATCAAAATCTTCTTATTACCTGTATCAATCAACATACATCGCAAGGCCCAGGTACACATATTATTTTCATCGGCCGGGTTTAACTTGTTCCAGATGCTTTTAGGAACGACACCAAACATAGCTCCGCCATCCAATTTAAAATAACCTGTATTTATGCTATACAATTTCATTTTGCTGATTTTATAAGCCTTTCTGATTTTTGTTTCTGTAGCGTAAGGTATAATACAATCATTCCCGCTATAAAAAACACGATTAATGCCAAAACCGAATTTCGCATGTTTCCCGTCAATTGTTGTACCAGTCCGAAACTAAACATCCCAATTACGATGGCTACTTTTTCGGTTACATCATAAAAACTAAAGAAGGAGGTTGTGTCGTGTGTTTCAGGCATTATTTTACCGTAGGTTGACCTGCTTAAAGATTGTATGCCACCCATAACAAGACCGACAGAAACAGCAAGGGTATAAAATTGATACTCGGTGGTAATATAATAAGCAGCTACGCAGATAGCAATCCAAATCAACACGACTACCATAAGCACCTGGAAATTTCCAAAAATCTTAGACAATTTTGCCATAAGATAAGCTCCTGCAATCGCAACAATTTGAATAATTAATAAGGCAATTATCAGCCTTGAAGTTGGCAAACCTATTACCTGGCTTGCAAAAAGGGTTGCTGCAAGCATTACCGTCTGTACACCCATGCTATAAAAGAAAAAGGATAATAAGAACCTTTTAAGAACAGGCATTTGCTGCACCTGTTTCCAAACTTTATGCAGTTCGCTAAACCCATTTATAAAGATATTGTTGCCTTTATTTTCCAAAGCTGCGGCTCCTTTTGGTAACCTGTTAAAAGCAATTTGGGCAAATCCCATCCACCAAAGCCCAACCAGCAAAAAGGATAAGCGTGGTGCAAAGGAGGAATCTTTTATGCCAAACCACTCCGGTTTCATTACAAATAAAAAACAGATTATCTGCAGTATAATACTTCCGATATAACCATAAGCAAACCCTGTTGCACTTATTCTGTCCTGGTCTTCTTCTGCTGCAATTTCAGGGAGGTAAGAGTTGTAAAAAACAAGGCTGCCACAATAACCAATTGCAGCGAGCATGCAACACACTATACCAAGAGAAAGGGTATTTAAAGTAAACCAAAACATTAAAGAACAGGCAATACTGCCTAAATAGCAAAAGAACTTCATAAAACTTTTCTTGTTGCCTTTATAATCAGCAATAGAAGAAAGTATGGGTGAAATGATTGCTATGATGAGATAAGCTGTTGCAATGGTATAATTGTACAAAGAAGCACTTTCAAATTCGCGACCTAAAAAGTGCACTTTATGACTAACAACATCACCATTATGTGAGGTTGTAATAGCATCATAATAAGCAGGAAAAATGGTGGTAGTTATGACGAGGTTGTAAGCACTGTTTGCCCAATCATACATTGCCCATCCGTTAATTACCTTTTTTGCAGCAGTTGGCATGTAGTTGCAATTTGATTTTAAAGATAGGGCAATCTCAAAAAGCCAAATAAAAATGCACCAAAATGAAAGGTGCATTTCGTAGCCAAAATTTGTTTTTTACAGCTATTTTAAATAACCGGCGTAAATAAGTGCCAGTAATATCACTCCTACGATTATTCTATACCATCCAAAAAGTCTAAAGCCGTATCTCTGCAAAAAAGTAATAAAGAATTTTATAGCCAGAAGAGCAACAACAAATGCAACAAGATTACCTACAGCGAGCACCATTAAATTCTGTTTATCCTGTAGTACTTCCGGGTTCTCTTTATACGTTTTCAAAAGCTTGTAACCGGTTGCTGCAGCCATAGTAGGCACTGCGAGGAAAAATGAAAATTCAGCAGCAAGTTTGCGGGAAAGTTTTTGTTGCATTCCGCCAATGATTGATGCAGCGCTTCGGCTAACACCAGGTATCATTGCAACACACTGCCAAAGACCAATAATAAATGCTTTAGGATAAGTAATGTTTCTATCTTTTTCTATGATCGGTTTGTCAAATACTTTGTCAATAAATAATAACACAAACCCACCTAACAATAAACTGATTGCTACCGTTGCAGGACTTTCAAGCAGTTCATCTATTTTATCTGAAAGCAAATAGCCAATACCCAGAGCCGGAACAACCGCTACAGCCAGTTTTAGGTAAAACTGCCATTTTGAAAAGTCGAAGAACTTTCTCCAATACAAAACCACTACACTAAGTATTGCGCCAAGTTGTATGGCTACAGTAAACAGTTTGGTAAAAACATCGTCTTTTGGCAGCATCAATAACCTTTCGGCTATAATCATGTGCCCGGTTGATGAAATTGGCAAATATTCTGTTATGCCTTCTACTATGGCGATAATGATGCTTTCAATTAAAGTCATGTGAGATAATTCTAATTTACAGGTCGTGAAAGTAACAAAAAAGGCGATGGTTTTCATCGCCTGCAGAACTTATAAATTAAGTATTAAGCCCTTGCTTTTGGTCTTTTGAAAATAGCATAAATCTCAATCATCAAACCGGCTAAAATTAAGATTGGGGCAATGGTAATGCGTGTAGTACTATAAACAACTTTATAATCAAACTGGTTAGGGCTATCATTTTTTCCGCCAGACATTACAAACATTCCAATTGCAATTACAATTGCACCAATACCCATCCACATAAAGTTGTCCTTTTCAAACAAAGGAAGTTTGGCCTTCTGCCTGGTGTGTGCTGCCTCTCTTGCCGAAGCTGAGGATGCAGATGTATAAACTTTCTTTTCAGCCATATTAATATTTTAAAGGTGCAAAGTAATATAAATTAATGAATGATGAGAGTGAGTTGTGAAGGGTGAGTAGTGAATAAGCAAGACTTAAGATATTTACATTAACATATTATCCTAAAAAAACTTGTTCAAAAATCTGCTATCTCCATTTGTTACTACTCAAGTCGATATTATATATAACCTGGCCTCCCTTTCGCAAAGAGAGGAACCGGAGGTGAGGTTACTAATACAAGTCATCCAGACTCATTTTCAGGTACTTCAGCACACTTCTGTGCGTACTATATAAAGATATTCCTACACCGATCACTACCATTCCCCCAAAAAGAAGTAAAGTAAGTTTTGTATCACGAATAGTACTTAATTGTGGAAATTGCCTTTCTGCCCACTGTATCAATACCAGTAATAAAACAATGGCTATTACTGAACTAATAAGTCCGTTTAAGATTGCTCTAAGTCCCATAGGACGAGCAATGAAACTACGGGTAGCACCCACCATTTGCATGGTTTTGATAAGAAACCGGTTACTAAACATAGCAAGACGTATCGTGTTGTCTATACTTACAATTACGATTGCACAAAGTATTACAGCTACTACTAAAAATATTAATCCGAGTCTGCCTGCACGTTCATTAAGATTATTTACAAGTAATTTCGGGTATTGCAGTTCATCAAGTTGGTTCCCAAATTTGCCGGTTATGTCTGCAGAGATTTTATTGAGGCTGTCGGGGTTAACGTATGCTTCCCTGGCAAAGAAGTCAATACTTTCGGGTAACGGATTGTAGTCAAGTATTTTTGCCCAATCCTCATTATTGCCCTCTTTGCCCCAAATCTCTTTCGCAGCTTCTTTGTTAATGTACTGCACATTTTTAGCGTATGGCTGCTTAGATATGTACTGTTGTATCTGGTTAATCGTGTCTCTGTTCATCGTTCTTAGATACGCACTAATCCGGATATCTTCTTTGAACGACTTACCAACGGAATTAAAATTCAGAAATATCCAACCCAATATTCCCATGATAAGAAGTACCAGTGCCACACCGACAATGCTGTAAATGTAGCTGGGCTTACTGCGTTTACTTGATGCTTTTCCGAATTGCGCCATATTGGTAATTTAGTACGGCTGCAAATGTAGCGGTTTGAGAACTAAAACCTTACTTTTGCAGCTTGCTGATTATTTTAGTTAACGCAGGGAAATTACATACTTGCTGCATGAAAGAAGTTAAAGAAGTGTTAGGTTTTTGGTAGCCGGCATAGGAAAGGCTATTAGGCAGCCGTTGCGTCGCACCCTTATACTGTTGAGTCGTTGATGGTCCGGAGCGAACAATGATCTGACTGGCATAACTGGGAGCCGCGGGAATTATAGGATAAGAAACAGATATCTTAGATTGATCTGATTGAGAAAAAATGCTAATTATTTATCTTTTCTATTTTACTATAATCTTACATCAACAGGTTACAAATCCAATAATCCAACTCGTTTCCGGTTTAGATAAAAGGCCAAGTGAATTGATGCCGTACAAGTGAGTGACACAACGATGTTTAATAGTAGTAAATCAGCTAAGTCAAAAAGAAAAAAAATAAGAACATTGTTTTCTACAGATGTAAATGTAAAAAACAAAAGAACAATTAATAATTAAATGCCCGACCTCCCTTAATCTGACTCTTATCCACTTTCCTTCAACTATAGGGAAGGTGTCTGGCAACAGGCGGAGAGATGAGGTAGAGAGGGACCGAGGGTGCGGTAAAAAAATGGAATACAATTTTAGGGATATAGAAAAGAAGTGGCAGCAAAAGTGGAGAGAGACCGATGCTTACAAAGTGAGCAACGAGAGTGATAAGCCAAAATTTTATGTCTTGGATATGTTTCCTTATCCAAGTGGTGCTGGTTTGCATGTAGGTCATCCTCTCGGCTATATAGCAAGTGATATTTATGCACGATTTAAGAGACTAAAAGGATATAATGTACTTCACCCGATGGGTTTTGACAGCTTTGGGTTGCCTGCCGAACAGTATGCAATTGAGACTGGCCAACACCCGGCCGAAACAACTGAAAAAAATATTGCACGATACAGAGAGCAGTTAGATAATATTGGCTTTTGTTACGACTGGAGCCGTGAGGTGAGAACAAGCGATCCAAAATATTATAAGTGGACCCAATGGATTTTCCTGCAATTGTTTGATAGCTGGTACAATCGTAAACTGCAAAAAGCAGAAAGAATAGAAACGCTAAAACAAATTTTCGAAGCCGAAGGAAACGTAAACAATGAATGCCCTGGTGACAGGAAGCTGAAATTTTCGGCCGAAGATTGGAATGATTTTAACGAACCAAGGCAGCAGGAAATTTTGATGGATTACCGCATTGCATTTTCAGCATTTGGCGAAGTAAACTGGTGCGAACAATTAGGAACTGTATTAGCTAATGATGAGGTTGTAAATGGCGTAAGTGAACGTGGCGGCTATCCTGTTGTAAAGAAAAAGATGCGCCAGTGGTATTTGCGTATCACGGAGTATGCTGACCGCTTATTGCAGGGATTGGAGCAGGTTGACTTTAGCGATGCAATGAAGGAAATGCAAAGAAACTGGATTGGGAAGAGTCAGGGAGCGGAGATTATTTTTCCCCTCACCCCCGCCTCTCCCCGCAGGGGCGAGGAGCTTGATCAGAGCGGATTGGACCAGAGCGAATTGGATCAGAGCGGATTGGATGGGAGTGAATTGGATGAGATCGAAAGTGACCGGAGCGAGCCCGAAGAGATGCCGGGTTTTGGGTATGCTAATTATAAGGTGGATGATGCTATGAGTTTTGAGAATGCTAAGCGGATGAGGAAGGAGCCTACTGAAGCAGAAAGCATTTTATGGAATGCTTTAAGAGGCAGGGCTATCGGCTACAAATTCAGAAGACAACATCCAATTGAAAATTATATTGCTGATTTTGTTTGCCTTGATACCTGGCTCATTGTTGAGGTAGATGGTGGTTATCATACTACTGACGAACAAAAAGGAGCTGATAGAGCGAGAGATACCAAATTAGAAAAAATCGGATTTAAAACTTTACGTTTTACCAACGAACAAGTAACCACAAATCCTGAAGGAGTAACAAAAAAAATAAAGGAAGCCTGCGATGAATTAAAAACATCATCCGCAGAAAAAAAGTCCGCTCAAGACCCATCCGCTTCGGACATCACCTCTCCCTTGCAGGGAGAGGCAGGGGTGAGGGTCTACACTACCCGCCCCGACACCATCTTCGGCGTAGACTTTATGGTTATCGCCCCCGAACATGAACTCGTTCCGAAAATTACAACGCCCACTCAAAAGCCCGAAATCGACAAATACCTCGAATACGTAAAGAGCCGAAGCGAAAGAGAACGCATGGCAGAGGTGAAATCAATAACAGGTGCTTTTACAGGCGCTTATGCGATAAATCCATTTAACGGTCGTGAAATTCCTATTTGGATTTCAGAATATGTTTTAGCAGGCTATGGTACAGGTGCTATCATGGCTGTTCCTTGCGGAGACCAGAGAGATTTTGGATTTGCAAAACATTTTAATATCCCTATCACTAATATTATAGGTGATTCTTACACAGGCGAAGAGGCCAATGCTACTAAAGATGCAAGATTGCAAAATTCCGAATTTCTTGACGGAATGGTAATGAGAGATGCAATCAATGTGGTAATAGACAAACTGGAGGAAATGGGCATAGGCAAACGCCAGGTCAATTATCGCATGCGTGACGCTGGTTTTAGCCGTCAACGTTATTGGGGCGAACCGTTTCCTATTTATTATAAAGGAGGTGTTGCCTTTGCGTTAAGCGAAGCTGATCTGCCTGTTACACTTCCTTATGTTGATACATATAGTCCCGGACCTGAAGGTGAAGGTCCTTTGGCAAATCTTGCTGACTGGATTATAGCGCCGCATGGCGGAACAAGGGAAACGAATACAATGCCTGGTTATGCAGGCTCATCCTGGTATTTTCTTCGATACATGGATCCGCACAACGAAACTGAATTCGCAAACAGAAAAGTAACTGATTACTGGAACCAGGTCGACTTGTACATTGGCGGAACAGAGCATGCTGTCGGACATTTATTGTACAGTCGCTTATGGACAAAAGCTTTGTATGACTTAGGTTATATCGGGCATGAAGAACCGTATAAGAGATTAGTGAACCAGGGGATGATACAGGGGAGCAGCAGGTTTGTGTATCGGCCTGTTGTAGTTACTCACGACAATATTGGTTTCGAAGCTACCAATAGAAACATTTTTGTTTCAAGCGGGTATGTAAATGGGAAAACTATTAATGAGAGCCAAGATATTCTTCACCAATTATTACAACCATTTAACCCGACCTTAAGTAAAATCAAAGATTTCGAGGCTTCGTTTATAAGCGTTGATCCAATCCACGTAGATGTAAATCTTGTAGACGGTGTTGAACTAAATATTGAAGCTTTTAGAAACTCCAAACCTGACTATGCAAATGCTGAATTCATTTTAGAAGACGGCAAATACATTTGTGGTGTCGAAGTAGAAAAAATGTCTAAATCAAAATATAACGTTGTCAACCCAGACGACATTGTAGAACGTTTTGGTGCAGACACTTTCCGTATGTATGAAATGTTTCTTGGACCAGTTGAACAAAGCAAGCCCTGGGACACAAAAGGTATAGAAGGTGTACACCGATTCTTACGAAAATTCTGGAGATTATTCTACAACGAACTAAAGGGAAACATCACAACAAATGAAACACCGACACCATCAGAGTTAAAAGTGCTTCATAAAACAATCAAAAAAATTGAAGAAGATACAGAGCGCTTTAGTTTTAACACAGCCGTAAGTGCTTTCATGGTTTGTGTAAATGAACTAAACGACCTCAAATGCCATAAAAAAGACATTCTCGAACCGCTCGTAATCCTATTAACTCCATATGCACCCCATATAGCCGCAGAGCTATATGATCTTCTTAAAGCCTCCCCTGCGGGGAGGTTGGAGGGGGTCTTAGATGCTTCCTTTCCAAAATTTGATGAAAAACATTTAGTAGAAAACAGTAAAGAATATCCCGTAAGCATAAATGGTAAGCATAGAACTAACATAAAAATTTCTTTGGCGGCAGATCAGCCAGAAGTTGAACAAATAGTTGTAGCCAACGAAGTCGTACAAAAATGGCTGGAGGGAAAAGCACCTAAAAAGATAATTTTTGTAAAAGGTAAAATGATTAATGTAGTTATCTAATCTGGCCGGGAAATAGAGATTATAATATCTAAACCGCAGTAAAAAGCTGCGGTTTTTTTCTGTAAAATCTTTATGCTTATTGTTTATCCTATCGTAATTTTTTCTGCTATAGCTTTACACTTTAATCAATCAGATGCACCTAAATCCATTATATCAATTACTTCAAAAAGGCGCTTCCAATTTCCATAACGTTGTTCCCTTTGCACCTAACACAGACAAGCTTTTACAACTTGATTTTACAAGTGCCAATACTGCACTTACTCCTGAAATATTAGGTGATACAACTGTGTTTACAGAATATGTACAAAATTTATTAGATAAAAAATATACCTATGGCATTGGTGGTTATGATGAACATAGAACTATCTATGCAAGAAGTCATCAGTTTGATGGAGTAGATGAGCCGAGGCGATTACACCTCGGTGTAGATATTTGGGGACTTGTCAGCACACCTGTTTTCGCTCCTCTCGGCGGTCATGTTCACAGCTTTGCCTTTAATGATCATTATGGTGATTATGGCGCTACCATTATTCTTCATCACGAAGTTGATGGCGTTTCTTTCAACACACTTTATGGGCATCTAAGTGTACGCGATCTTAGTGGTTTGCAAGAAGGCCAATACATAAGTTCCGGAACTGAATTTGCTCATTTTGGTAATACGCCTGAAAATGGTCATTGGCCTCCTCACCTTCATTTCCAGGTCATACAGGAGATGCATGAAAAAAAAGGTGATTATCCCGGCGTTTGTAAATATTCAGAACGGGAGAAATACCTGGAAAACTGCCCCGATCCCGATACTATCTTGCAAATGATGCAGTATGCAAATTAGTGTGAAGTTGAAAAGAGGATTGAGCAAGTACCAAGTCCAATCAAAAAGACTAAACCAGATGCCGAAAGCATTATTTCTGCAATCCATCTTGAATCTCTAAAAAAAAGAAATACGAAGGCTAATACAATTAAAAACCTGCAATGACTATTGGAGCAATTAAAAATGTACCAAAACCCTCACTTAAGGCAACTATCAAAGCAATTGCATAAATAATCCCAATATTAATTAAAGTATATTTCCAGAATTTACTCATACATATGAACAAACACTAAGTCCAATAAGAAAAACAATTCCCGTAGCTGCAATCATTGCCTGCCCTATTTTTCTTGTTTCTTCTGGTATAAGGAATAGCAAGGCTATTGCAAATTCAATAACAGACAGGATTATCGGAATAATTAAAAATGACGATTCTAAGCCAAAAGTTAGAGACGGCAACAAGGTAATCCCATAAATAATCCCGATATTGATTAAAGTATATTTCCAGAATTTACTCATACACCTCGCTGAACTAAATTTTAATAGGAAACATCGAACAAACGCCAAATCCTATCAACAGGATAATTCCTGATGCCATCAACATTATTTGAGCATTGTTCCTGGTTCTTTTTGGTATTAATAAGAATAATGCTGTGATCACTTCAAAAAATGCTATTACTATTGGTGCGAGCAACAACGATAAAACGCCATACGGCAAAGCTAAAAGAGCGCAAAAGACATATATTACGGCAATGTTCCACAAAGTATATTTCCAGAATTTACCCATACAGCTTCCCTTTGTCTAAAACAGGTTCCTGATTGACGCCTTTCAGCTCCTGCAAACGCATCTCCTTGTCATCCCGGTAAAAAAGATTCATAGTCTCAAAAGGAATGATGCGGCCGTCTTTATGAACAATGTGAACACAGCTTTTTTTAATTGCTCTTACGTCAAAATCATAAGCATCAATAAAGCGCATGATAATGATACGAAATAAATTATCGTAACCCAAACCCGGAGCATGAATTTGTGGAAGACAACAAAGCAACTGCTTCATATTTTCCTGCACCCTGTCCACAGATATGCCTGTACTGAATATTTTCAACAAATGATTATGCAACTCCGTATCCTGTTCATACACGATGGTATTGCGACCGCTGTCAAGCAAGTGAGCAGGGTCAATATACCTTGTTAACGGAATTACCTGTCCCGCTAATTTTAAGGCATAACCCATTACCAAAGCATCAGGATTGCAAGGCACAGGAATTAAGTCATTTGAAGTAAAAAGTCCTGTCTGGTCTATAATTTTTTGCCTTACATCCGTTATGGTTATCCTGTCTGTTGCGGGGTCAAAGTTTGTAAGTCTGCCTGCAATCTGGGTCGGTTGAAAAGTTACTCCGCGAACGCATGGTTGCTTTACCGCAAACTCAATTATCTTTCCAATCTCATCATCATTCATTCCTTTTTGAAGCGTTACAACAAGCGTGGTAGAAAGATTAAGTTTGTTCAGATTTTCAAGTGCCTTCATTCTTACATCAGTCAGATCTTTTCCCCTCAGCACTTGCAGTACTTCAGGTTTAAATGAATCAAACTGAAGGTACACCTCAAAATCAGGCATGTAGGAAGCAAGCCTTTTTGTAAATTCAAAATCTTTGGCAATACGAATACCGTTTGTATTCAGCATCAAATGTTTTATCGGCTTCGTCTTTGCAATGTCCAGTATATTAAAAAAATCAGGATGCACAGTAGGCTCGCCACCGCTTATTTGTACCACATCAGGTTCACCCTCATTAGCTACAATTATATCCAGCATCCGCTCCACTTCTTCCACCGTTCTGTGCCTTCCATAATGGGGCGAACTCATGGCATAACAGGTAGGGCAGGTAAGATTGCACCGGTCGGTAATTTCCACAACAGTCAGGCAGCTATGCTGCTCATGGTCTGCGCACAACCCCCAATCGTACGGGCAGCCATAATGCGCTTTTGTATTAAACTTCAGTGGTATTTCCGAAGGCTTATTGTAATTGCGTAAGTTCTTATAATATTCTACATCAGTTGCAATCAACACCTTAGAAAAACCGTGTTCAGTGCAATTCTTGAGCATATACACATTGCCATTTTCAAAAACAATCTTAGCATCAATTCTCTTAAGGCAAACCGGGCAAAGGCTAAGCGTAAAGTCGTAATAGGTATAAGGGCGTTCAGGCATGAGATTGTTTGATTTTTTCTTTTTTTGGGACGAACATTTGTCCTTTACTCAACATCGTTGTGTCACTCACTTGTACTTTTTGTACTTTATTCGGCTTTTCTCCTCTTTTGCCTTTCAAACTCCTTCCGCAACTGCAGGTATCTTTTTCAATCGTATGCTTTCTAACAGCTTACCAGGATGAATGATTTCATCAGCATAATAAATTAATCCAAGCAAAGCAGTTACCTGTATAGTTGACAAGCCGATACTAAAAGTATAGTGAGGCTTTATAAAATCAAGCATGAAACGAAAGAAGCAATAGCTTATCATAAACATTTTATACTTGGCACCATCGGCAAGTATAAACTTCCCTTCAATAGTAGCAATTGTCAGCCATACAAGTCCAAGATAAACAATTTCGTAGAGGCAAACAGGGTGACGAAAAATCTTATCGCCTAAATCTATTCCCCACGGTAAAGTTGTTTGCACACCATACGTTTCCTCATACACGCCCATGCTAAAACAACCGATACGGCCAATCATTAATGCAAGTATCATTGGGTAAGTAAACAAATCTCCTGAAGAATGTTTTTCCCTGATTATTTTCTTAACCAGTTCAACAGCCAATAATCCACCCAGAAAACCACCCAAAACAGTTTTGTTTTGATAGAAATATAAAGGCTTATTAAAAGCTGCCTGCAATCCTGCAATATCTTCCAGTCCGCCAATCAGCCTGCTGCCTGCAACCGAACCAAAAATTGCCGCTATGATTATCCATATTCTTTTAGGTGATGAAATTGTATCACCCTGCCTTCTTCTTAAATACAAAAAGTAACGAAATCCAATAAAGTATCCTGCCGTTTCTAAAATAGTATGCAGCATTATTTTTTCCGAACCAAATGGTATTGAAAAAGGAAACTGCATTTTGAGTTATTGTTTTACCCACAAATTACCATGAAATTCTTCATAACCAACAATACCCTTATTTTTGGCAATCCATAACTTATAGATTTCATTTAACTTGAAAACTCTCCTGGTTGTGTCTATAAAAACTTCCTGTACCTCATTAAAAGTTTTGTTGCTTATGGTTGTTGTATTGTAGAAATGCGATAAATAAATATCATAACCGGAATGAATTAAGCCTGTATCAGAAAAGCCGCCACTGTAAAAATCTCCCGTTTTGATTTTTATACTGATTGACTTTTCTGTCGAAGGAGTATATTGGTCCTGCTGAAGTGTATAGTAAATATAGAAGTTAGAGTTAGAGGAACTATCACTATCCCTGGATGAAAAAGATGCGTACGCAGAGCAATAAGGATGATTTGCTGAAATGCTGCTCTCAAAGATGTCTGATACATTAGCATCAGTTATTTTAAAGGTATCATTGGGGGCAGTTGCGGAATTAAAAATCAGCTCTTCGTTTTGGTTATAGGGCATCCACATTGTAAAAGAAGGATCATCAAATGCAGGGCAGGTAACTTGTTTACCTGAACAGTCTTCGCAGCCCTCAAGAAAAACGGGTGCAATGATTAATAGAAGCAGATATTTCACTTAATGTAGTATTAGTTCATATTACTTAAGATAATAAATTACCTTTTTTCGCTGCTTTAAATTGGAAAGTATAAATAAAATAGTTCAAATATTGCTAACAGTTGCTGTTACATTCCTTGCTGCTGCACAAAAAAAGCTTAATTGGAGTAACATAAGTTTTTTGAAATTTTAATTATTAAAAGACTAATAATCAAAGAATATGTAATTCTAAAAAAATAAGGCAGGAAAAGCCAGACCAAAGAATCACTGATAAATGGAGCGTCGCAACGATGTTAAATAAAGTTATTCTGCCCGTTCCAAAAAAACTTTTTAAAGCGCTTAAATCTTAACCAGTTTATACTGTTTTTGAATTTCTGGCTTCAAAAAATTCTAAAATTTCCTTCTGTGTGCTTACCGTTTTGTCTTTTGCATACCATGCGTGTAGTTTTTCAGCCCTTTCAGCGTAGGGAACGTCGGCAGCACGCATTTCGTCAAATATTTTTTGTAGTGCTTGTGGTCTTGGACCCCAATTAAAAATTTCTTCCAAATTCTCTGTTCGCGTCACTATCAGTTTTGGGATACTTCGGCTTTTCCCATCTGTCAGGTAATTATCCATCAATTCGAGGTTTTCGTCACGCAAAACCAGTTGCAGGTTTATCTTGTCGTTTAGCTTGGCTAAAGCGTTAAAAAGAGGAACAGTTTGAGCCGCATCACCGCACCATCCTTCCGTAATTACAATCCACGTTTGTGGTTTATCGATCAAGTTGATGAACTCTTGCAATCCTGGTAGAATTTCAACCGTTTTATCAACCCTTTTCATTCTTGCCACATTCAGCTTTGTGTAATCTGTAAGCATCGATGACTGATTCTGCCCCGTAGTCTTCCCTTCCATTAACAATACTTCTATTAACTTACGATAAGCCAAATAATCCATTGCTTTTTCCAACTGCCTGCTTTGTATCTTCATTTGCTAAGTCTTTAAGTGATAAAGATAAAAAGAAGAAAGGTTACGTCGGACATTACAGCGAATTCACCGTTACTTCTATTTTCATTAGTTTTCAGTTTAAGATGAGAGAATAAGTAGTTTTACACCAAGAATAATTATAATGGCTAATCCAAACTTGAACAACGATAAAGAAAAAATAACAGCGGCAGAGGCAGAGTTTGAAAATAATATTAGGCCAAAAGAGATAGAAGATTTTGCGGGCCAGCCACAACTAATCGAAAACCTAAGCATCTTTATAAAAGCTGCTAAACTTAGAGGTGAAGCATTGGATCATATCTTATTTCATGGTCCTCCCGGTCTGGGTAAAACAACCCTTAGCAGAATAGTGGCAAATGAACTTGGCGTAAATATAAAAGAGACCAGCGGACCTGTCATCGAAAAGCCTGGTGACCTTGCTGGCTTGCTAACTAATCTTGAGAATAACGACGTACTTTTTATAGATGAGATACACCGTTTAAGTACAGTAGTAGAAGAATATTTATATGCTGCAATGGAAGACTTCCGGCTTGATATTATGATTGACTCGGGTCCCAATGCCAGAAGCATTCAGATTAATCTAAATCCATTTACGCTTGTTGGTGCAACTACAAGAAGCGGTTTGTTGACTGCTCCTTTACTCTCCCGATTTGGTATTAAATGCCGCCTTGAATATTACAATGCTGACGTCTTAAAAAAAATAGTAGAAAGAAGTGCTGACATATTAAACACAGAGATTACAAGTGAAGCTGCTTATGAAATTGCCCGCCGTAGTCGTGGTACACCCCGTATAGCAAACGGACTATTAAGAAGAGTTCGTGACTTTGCCCAGGTATTATCAAATGGCAAGATTGAAATTGCCATAGCACAACATGCACTTAAAGCCTTAAACGTAGATGAGCATGGCCTTGATGAAATGGACAACAGAATATTACTGGCTATAATTGAAAAATTCAAAGGCGGCCCTGTAGGCTTGACAACCATTGCCACTTCGGTCGGCGAAGAACCCGGAACCCTGGAAGAAGTTTATGAACCATTCCTGATACAGGAAGGTTTTATGCAACGAACACCAAGAGGTCGCGAGGTTACTATAAAAGCATACGAGCATTTAGGAAAAAGAACACAGGGAACAGGTGGAATGTTGTTTTAGTCCAATCCTGATTTATGTAAATTATTTAATTAGCAGGAAGGATAGCGAATTTAGAATTAATACAACCAGTAATTGCTTGAAATAGTTACAAATGTTGTAAAAAGATAAAAGCCGGCGAACCACTTCACCGGCTTTTATTATAAATGATATTAACTTCTTTCCCTCTCTCTTCTCCCCCTTTAAGGTCAGGGCATTAAGGAGCAACTAACCTAAATCCATTTCCATGAATGTTTACTATTTCAATATTTGAATCGTCTTTGAGATATTTACGAAGTTTAGCAATATACACATCCATACTCCGACCGTTGAAGTATGTATCGCTGCCCCAGATTCTCTTTAATGCCTGCTCACGAGGTAAGAGATCATTTTTATGCTCGGCAAGCATTTTTAATAACTCATTCTCTTTTGGAGAAAGCGTTTGCATACTACCATTGTGACTAAGTTCTCGCAATTTTGGATTGAAGTGAAAACTACCCAAATCAAACTCAATATTTTCGTTAATACGGTTTTCCTCTTCGTTACGCTTTAAAATTGCTTTAATTTTCAATAGTAAAACTTCACTGTCAAACGGTTTGGTTATGTAATCGTCGGCACCTAATTTATAACCGGCAATAATATCTTCTTTCATTGTCTTTGCACTTAAGAAGAACAAAGGCATATCAGGATCCACATCACGTATCTCTTCTCCCAAAGTAAAACCATCCATATTTGGCATCATTACATCAAGCAGGCAAATGTCAAATTTCTCTCTTTGAAATGCAGCTAAACCTAATCTTCCGTCCCTTTCGAGTATTACATCGTAATCATTTAACTCCAGGTAATTTTTTAATACCATACCCAGATTAGTATCATCTTCACATAATAAAATTTTGTATTTTCTGCCTTCCATGATTGTATTTTTTATTTCGTTTTTAAAGATAAAAATATTAAAGCGTTTTGCAACACAACTAGCTGATAACTATTTTTTTATAACTATTTCTTCTGATTGTATGCTTTTGTTGTGCTACAATATCTTCTTAATACAAAAGAGATAAAAAATCGTTCAGCAATTCTTACGCAACCTCTTTCTTTTGTGTAAAAATTGTGCCATCTGTCACCGTTAATATCCCGTTACAAATCCATAGTTATTTGACTTAAATAGTTGACACTTGTTTAATTTTGCCTTTTTATTTTTAAAATATGATGCTAACCCCCGACAATAAATTGAAGAAGCTGATAGTGATAGGAGACAGAGTGCTGATACGTCTTTCAAAGGGTAATGAAAAAACACAGAGTGGTTTATTTCTTCCACCGGGTGTACAGGAAAAAGAGAAGGTACAACAGGGATATGTAATTAAAACAGGTCCTGGTTATGCCATTCCGCTACCTTCTGAAAGTGAGCCATGGAAAGGAGAAGAAGAGCAGGTTAAGTACATTCCTTTACAAGTTCATGAAGGAGATCTTGCTATCTTCCTTCTAAATGGTGCAACAGAGGTTTTGTACGAAAGCGAAAAGTATTACATCGTACCACAAGGTGCTATTTTGATGGTTGAACGTGAAGATGAGTTTTAGGATTTTTTGGAAACACAAAGACGAATGCAAGTTGCACAAAGTCTTAGTGTAGCTTTATAAATTTAGTGTCTTTGTGTTTGAGATTTTAAAATCTTCTTTTTTCTTAAATGGTTTACCTTAACCTTTTAAAAAATTAAATCAATGGCTGATCAGCAATTTATAAACGAGATACAATCAGGCTATTCTTTTAAAGGTGAAAATGTAAAGATTGGCCGGGCAATGTTTAATGGTGAGCCTGTAGAAGGTGCAGATGTATTTTTGCCATTACGCACAATGAATCGTCATGGTTTAATATCCGGGGCTACAGGCACAGGTAAGACTAAGACCCTGCAAATGATTAGCGAAGCACTAAGCGATGCAAGTGTGCCGGTTTTACTAATGGATATAAAAGGTGACTTAAGTGGCATTGCAATGCCGGGAACAACTAACGACAAAATAATTGAGCGAAGTGAAAAGATTGGTCTTCAGTTTACCCCCACAAAATTTCCTGTCGAGCTACTGACTATAAGTAACCAAAAAGGCGTACGGCTTAAAGCAACCATAAGCGAATTTGGCCCAATACTGTTATCCAAAATTTTAGGTCTTAATGATACCCAAGGTGGAGTCATTGCAATAATTTTTAAATATTGCGATGACAATAAATTACCACTTCTTGACCTGAAAGATTTTATAAAAGTCTTGCAATATTCAGGCGATGAAGGAAAGGCAGAAATTGAAAAAAACTACGGCAAAATAGCTTCAACCACTACCGGAACTATCTTACGAAAAGTAGTCGAACTGCAACAGCAAGGTGCAGATGTATTCTTTGGCGAAAAAAGTTTTGAGGTAGAAGACTTAATGAAAATAAGTGACGATGGCAGAGGTATGATAAATGTTTTACGGGTTACAGACCTGCAGGACAGGCCAAAATTATTTTCAACATTTATGCTGCAAATGCTTGCAGAGTTATATGCAATTAGTCCTGAAGAAGGTGATTTGGACAAGCCGAAGCTGGTGCTGTTTATTGATGAAGCACACCTGGTTTTCCAGGAGGCAAGTGATGCATTATTACAACAGATTGAAACGGTTATTAAACTTATTCGTTCAAAAGGAATAGGAATATTTTTCGTTACACAAAACCCAATGGATGTACCTGCAAGTATACTTGCACAACTGGGTTTGAAAGTGCAACATGCGTTAAGAGCTTTTACAGCAGTTGACAGAAAAATGATTAAGCAAACTGCAGAGAATTATCCCGAAACCAAATTTTATAAAACAGCAGAACTAATTACTCAAATGGGTATAGGTGAAGCCCTTGTAACTATGTTGAACGAGAAAGGTATACCAACGCCTCTGGTAAATGTCTTGCTTGCTCCGCCACGCAGCAGAATGGATGTTTTAACCGATAGCGAAATTGATAATATTGTTAATGCAAGTAGGCTGGCAAGTAACTATAATAAAATTGTAGACAGTGAAAGCGCATACGAGATTTTGACATCTAAATTGGAAGCAGCTTCACAAAAAGAAGAAGAAGAGGTCGAAGAGAAGAAATCAGCAAAAAAAGAGAAAGCGGTAAAAAAAGAAGAAAGCTTTTTTGACAATCCTATAATAAAAAGTGCCGGCCGAACTGCTGCCAATCTCATTACCCGCAGTTTGCTGGGAGCATTAGGCCTGGGAGGGAGAGCTACCAGCCCTAAGAATAAAAACACCAGTTGGTTTTAAAACACGATTAACGCAAGCAGGCCTTTTTTAACAAATGCGGCTATCTATCGCTTTTAAGTTTGGTTTTAATAACCAATCCTTTTTCGTTGATCGAAACATAGTTTTCTGCTTGTAAATAGTCAAGCACTTTCCAAACCTTTTCTTTTTTAAAATTATGAAGATGGGTTAAAAGGTTTTCAATCTCGGTTCCGTTCGTTGAAAGATGCTGATAAATATCATTGCTTATTTTTGTCAGTTCATCAACAGTCAGATTAATATTCTTTTGCTGAAGACAGTTATCACAAACTCCGCATTTATTCATTTTGTCATCTCCAAAGTATTGACCAATATATTGACTTCTGCAGGCAGTAGTAAGGGTAATAAACTTTTCCATCGCATCTACTCTTTGCTTGTAGAGTTGCTTTCTTTTTAGATAAGCTTCATGATTAAAAGTCAGGTGTTGTGAAGGCGCACGATTTTGTAAAAAGAAAATTTGCGGCGTTTCTTTTTGCGGATGGTATTCTATTATATCAAAAGCCTGCAACTCTTTTAACTGGTTAGTTAATTCATTCAAAGGAAGTTTTGTTAACCTGCATAACAACTTTTCATTTATAGAAACCTGGTTATCAAAAATACCTTCATAACTACGCAGCAAAAACTTTATCAATTCTTCCAAATGAGGGTGAGAAGTTTCAAAAGTTTGTAGTTCATCTTTGTCACAAGTAAAACCAACTTTTGTAGGAAGAAAAATTTGTTCATTAAAACTAAGAAGACCTTCTTGTTCCAAAGCTTTAATAGCATTTATTACTAAGGTAATATCAAGTTTAAAGTAAGTGATAAAATCATTGAGGTTAAATTCGTAATAAACACCTTCTCCATTACCGACGGCTATTTGTAAATGATTGGCAAGCGCCTGATAAACTCTTTTAATTTCACTTACTGGCGGATATTTAACGTCGGGCAGTTTTTTTAATTCTTCCAGTTCTTCGTGTGTATATAACAATACTGCAAAAGCTCTTTTACCGTCTCTTCCTCCCCGTCCTGCTTCCTGGTAGTAATTTTCAAGGTTGTCAGGAATATCCATGTGTACAACCACTCTTACATCAGGTTTGTCTATGCCCATTCCAAATGCATTGGTGCAAACGATAACCCGTACTTTGTTTTGTATCCAGTCTTCCTGTTTTTGGCTACGCTCATCTTGTTTTAAACCCGCATGATAATAATCTGATGAAATATTTTGAAGCCTTAAAAGTTTAGATATCTCTTTTGTACGCTTACGATTTCGACAATATACGATTGCAGTCCCCGGCACTTTTGCTAAAATTTCCAATAACTTATTAATCTTGCTGTCAGCATTGAAAACACTGAAAGAAAGATTAGGTTTCTCAAAAGACTGCCTAAAAATGTTATTGTCTTTAAACAACAATTTGTCGCAAATGTCCTGCTGTACTAAAGGTGTAGCCGAAGCCGTAAGCGCCAATATTGGCACTTTAGGAAATTCAGCACGAATAGCAGCAATGCGTAAATAAGGCGGGCGAAAATCATAACCCCATTGAGATATACAATGCGCCTCATCAACTGCAATCAGGTTAAGATTAAATGCAGGTAAATATTCTTTAAAAAGTTGTGTCTCTAATCTCTCGGGAGAAACATACAAAAATTTATAAGGACCAAAAGCGGCGTTTTGCAGAGTCTGCTTTACCTCATAATAAGTCATCCCACTATGAATAGAAAGCGCCATAATATTGCGCTTCTTCAGGTTTTCAACCTGATCTTTCATTAATGCTATCAGTGGACTTATAACAAGACATAAACCTTCTTTTGCCAATGCAGGTATTTGAAAACAAATCGATTTTCCCCCGCCTGTCGGCAATAGGGCTAAAACATCTTTTCCATCCATTACAGCATTTATAATGTCTTCCTGTAACGGACGAAAATCATTATGTCCCCAATGTTGTTTTAGTATTTCTTTAGGTGAAGGCAAAAGTCAGAAATAGATTTATAGATTTGAAGGTAATGTCAAAAATTTATTCGTAAACGCTTTACTTAACATCCGCTCCATCCAACAGTTCTTGCATAAGAGACATCATTCGGTTGGGTGCCAAGCGAAGGCGAAGGCATTCTGAAACCAGCGAAGCGGTTTCAGAAATAAGCGGATGGAGTCACGTTGCAAGAACGAAGCCCCGCGGCTTGAGCTTTTGCAAATAAATGGGATAGTTCACCTGAAAGAAAAGATAACTACATTCCTTTTTGCACAAAAAGCTAATCCAACTTCTTCCACTTCAACCAAAGCGAATTTGCTGCCAAAACTACATCACTCAAACCCATTACCAAAGCACCGGCAGTTGGCGTAAGCAAACCGACTGCAGCTACCGGAATAGCAATAATATTGTATAAAAAAGCCCAGCCAAGATTACTGCGAATTGTACCATAAGTGTGCCTTCCTAATTGCATTGCCAGTGGAAGTTTTTTCAATCCACTATCCATTAATACAACTGATGCACTTTGTATCGCTAATTGCGAAGCTTTACTCAAAGAAATACTGATAGTTGCTTTTGCAAGAGCAGGCGCATCATTAATGCCATCACCTACCATTACTGTAGGTTGTTCTTTTACCAGTTGCTCTATTTTCTCAAGCTTTTGTTTTGGTGATTGTTCCGCAATTACTTCATCAATTTGCAATTGGTCTGCAACCTGTTTTGTTTTTGCATAAGTATCACCACTTAATAAAATTGTCCTGATATTTTTTCTTTTGCAATATTCTAAAACCTCTTTTGCGTCAGGTCTTAACTCATCTGCAACATCTATCCAACCTATTAATTGTCCGTTTTTTGTAACATACAAATTATGACCTGCTTCGCTGATTGCTT
>Ga0210040_10002084_pt1 | contig 28859 bp, 26 predicted proteins | sample CryGeyCG12114_NA_FD_185462 | JGI IMG/M metagenome (GOLD analysis project Ga0210040, IMG submission 185462) | Groundwater microbial communities from aquifer - Crystal Geyser CG19_WC_8/21/14_NA (SPAdes) (version 2) | ecosystem: Environmental > Aquatic > Deep subsurface > Groundwater | place: USA...
GGCCCGCCGCACGACGTCGTTCTGGCTGGTGAACGGCTCCCGCTCCCGCTCGGCCACGATCCGCTGCGCCACCTCCCGGCCGAGCCCCTGCACCTCGGTCAGCCCCAGCCGGACCGCGAAGTTCCCGTCCCGCCGGTGCTCGTCCGTCCGGTCGGGGGCGCCGCGGACGAACGGCGGCACCGGCGGCTGCTCGCGGTCCCGGCACCGGTCGGGTCCGGTGGCGCCGGGCAGCCCTGCCTCCCCGGACGGGCCCGCCGCCAGCGGCTCCAGGTCGGCGTCCACCCCGGAGGTGAGGATGTCGGGCCGGCGCACCTCCACCCCGTGCCGCCGGGCGTCCCCGACCAGCGACTGCGGGGAGTAGAAGCCCATCGGCTGGGCGCGCAGCAGCCCGGCCAGGAACGCGCCCGGGTAGTGCAGCTTGATCCAGGCCGAGGCGTAGACCAGCAGCCCGAAGCTGATCGCGTGGCTCTCGGCGAAGCCGAAGTTGGCGAAGGCCTGGATCTTGGCGTAGATCTCGTCGGCCATCGAGCCGGTGATGCCGTTCCCGGCCATCCCGGCGTAGAGCTTGGCGCGGAGCCGCTCGATCTTCTCCACCCCGCGCTTGGAGCCCATCGCCCGGCGCAGCAGGTCGGCGTCGTCACCGGTGCACTCGCCGACGGCCATGGCGATCTGCATCAGCTGCTCCTGGAACAGCGGCACCCCCAGCGTCCGCTCCAGCACCGGCACCAGCTTGGGGTGCAGGTAGGTGACCTCCTCCTTGCCGGTGGCCCGCCGGATGTAGGGGTGCACCGCGCCGCCCTGGATGGGGCCGGGACGGATCAGCGCGATCTCGATCACCAGGTCGTAGAAGCGGCGGGGCTGCAGCCGGGGCAGGGTGCCGATCTGGGCCCGGCTCTCCACCTGGAACACCCCGATCGAGTCGGCGCGGCAGAGCATGTCGTAGACCCCCGCCTCCTCCTTGGGCATGGTGTCCAGCGTCCAGCGCTCCCCCACCCGCTCGGCGGCCACGTCGAAGCTGTGCTGGATGGCGCTGAGGATGCCCAGGCCGAGGAAGTCGAACTTGACCAGCCCCATCCAGGCGCAGCTGTCCTTGTCCCACTGCAGCACCGTCCGGTCCTCCATCCGGCCGGGCTCGATCGGGCAGACCTCGCCGACCGGCCGGTCGGTCAGCACCATGCCGCCGGAGTGGATGCCGAGGTGCCGGGGGGCCTTCAGCAGCTGCTCGGCGAGGTCGATGACCGGCTCGGGGATGGTGTGGTCGTCGTTCAGCGGCATCGCACCGAACGCGTCGATCTGCTTGGACCAGGCGTCCTGCTGGCCGGTGGAGTAGCCGAGCGCCTTGGCCATGTCGCGGACCGCGGACTTGGGCCGGTAGCTGATCACGTTGGCCACCTGGGCGGCGTTGTGCCGGCCGTAGCGGCGGTAGACCTCCTGGATCACCTCCTCGCGGCGGTCGGAGTCGAAGTCGACGTCGATGTCGGGCTCCTCGTCACGGGTGACGGAGAGGAAGCGCTCGAAGGGCAGGTCGTAGGTGATCGGGTCGACCGCGGTGATCCCCAGGACGTAGCAGACCACCGAGTTGGCCGCCGAGCCCCGGCCCTGGCAGAGGATGCCGCGCTCCCGGGCGAAGCTGACCGCGTCGCCGACGATCAGGAAGTAGCCGGGGAAGTCCTTCTCCTCGATCACCGCCAGCTCACGCTCCAGCCGGGCCTGCGCCACCGCCCGCCTGGCCTCCTGGCCCGGGCCGCCGTAGCGCTCGTCGGCCCCGCGCCGGGAGAGCTCGCGCAGCCAGCTGATCGGGGTGTGGCCCTGCGGCACCTGCTGCTTGGGCAGCTGCGGCTTGGCCAGCCGCAGCGCGAAGGCGAGCTCGTCGGCCAGCCCCACGGTGGCCGCCACCGTGCCCGGGTAGCGGGCGAACAGCCGCGTCATCTCCTCCCCCGAGCGCAGGTGCGCCCCCGGCGCGGGCAGCCAGCCGTCCATCTCGGCCAGGCTGCGCCGGGCCCGGACCGCGGCCATCGCCGCCCCCAGCCGGTACTCCTGCGGGGTGGCGAAGTGCACGTTGCCGGTGCTCACGCAGCGCAGCCCGTGGTCGGCGGCCAGCTCGGCCAGGGTGTCGTTGACCGCGGAGTCGGTGGGCAGGCCCGAGCCGGTCAGCTCCACCACCACCTGGCTGTGGCCGAACAGGGCGGTCAGCCGGTCCAGCTCCTGCGCCGCCGCCTCGCGGCCGGCCGCCGGGGTGCCGGCCGCCGGGGTGCCGGACGCCGGGGTGCCGGCCGCGGTGAGGGCCGAGCGGACCGACCCCTTGCGGCAGCCCGTCAGCACCACCCACTCCCCGCCGGCGGCGGCGCCCAGCTCCTCGAGGTCGTAGCGGGGACGGCCCTTCTCGTCCCCGCGCAGCTGGCCCTCGGTGATCGCCCCGGCCAGCCGGTGGTAGCCCGAGACGCCGGCGGCGAGCACCAGCAGGTGCTGCCCCTCGGGGTCGGCCACGCCGTTCTGGGGCGTGGTCAGCCCCAGGGACAGCTCGGCGCCGTAGACGGTCCGCAGGTCGTACGCCGTCGCCGCCTCGGCGAACCGGGCCGCCCCGTACAGGCCGTCGTGGTCGGTCAGCGCCAGCGTGTCCAGCCCCAGCCGGACCGCCTCCTCGACGAGGGTCTCGGGGTCGGAGGTGCCGTCGAGGAAGCTGAAGTTGCTGTGGCAGTGCAGCTCGGCGTACGGGACCACCGGGCCGGCAGGACGCTCGACCTGGGCGTCCTGCGGCTCGTAGGCGGGACGCCGCCGCTTGTAGCCGGGCGCGGAGTCGTCGGTCGGGTTGTCCGGCGACACCGCCCGGGCGAACGGCACCGGCTCCGCCTCCGGGGCGGGCTGGTCCGCGCCCCGGCGACCGGACGGCCGGCGCTCCGGACGGTCGGAGAGCCGGCGCTCCAGCTCCGACCAGCGCATCGGCGGGTTCTCCCAGTTCACGACGCCTCCCCCGGGGCCAGGACGGGCCGGGCCGGGACAGGACGGGCTGGGACGGGGCGGGCCGGGCGGTGGCGGGCCGGGCGGTGGCGGGCCGGGACGGGGCTAGTCATAGCGGGCCTCGCACCACCAGCGGCCGTCCTCCTCGACCAGCAGCCAGGCGCTGCCGTCCACCCCGACCAGCTGGAACCGGGCCACCCGCCGGGCCTGGGCCGGGTCCCACCACAGCTCGTCGATCGGCCACGGCCCCGCCCAGGCCTGCACGCGGGTGGGCAGCGCCAGCTGCTCGACGCTGAACTGCACCGGGTCGCCGGTGACCAGGCCGCGGCTCGTCACCACGACCGGGCGACCGTCCGCCCCGGTCACCCGGGCCGGCCGCGGCTCGGGGAAGACCCGCGCGGGAGCCGGCGGCGGGATGGACCCCGGCCAGGGCAGCCCGGCCGGACGGGCCGTGGTCGCGCGGTCGCCCCACGGGGTCAGGGCCTGGCGCTGCCGCGGGCTGCGGCCACCCTGGACCGAGGGCGCCAGCACCTCCTCGGGTCCGAGCATCCCCTGCAGCCGGGCCACGCCGCGCTCCACCCGTTCGTCGGGCGCGCTGCCCCACAGCCCCTCGCCGTGGTCGGCCATCGACTCGACCCGCTCGGGGACGAACCGGACCTCGGTCACCGGGTCGGGGGCCGGGTCGCCCTGGAGCTGCCAGTAGAGCCGGTCGACGAGGTCGGCGGCGCTGAACCAGCGCGAGTGCAGCCAGACCCGGGACCCCGTCCAGCCGCTCTCGGTGGTGACCACCACCCGCACCTCGGTGCAGACCAGGCCGTGCCGGGCCAGCTCGGTGACGGTGAGCTCGGCGGTCCGCCGGCTGGAGAACGCGATCGGCTCGATCGTCTCCAGCGGCGGCTCGAAGGCCACCCGCTGCTCCAGCTCCACCGGCGCCTGCCGCGAGACCGCCATCCGGTCGTCGCGACCGCGGGCCTGCCGGTGCAACCAGGCGCCCCCGGAGCCGAACCGGGTGAGCACGTCGCGGGCCGGCAGCGCGGCGAAGTCCCCGAGGGTGCGCAGCCCGAGCCGGCGCAGCAGGCTGACCAGGTCCGCGTCCTCCAGCACCCCGACCGGCAGCGGGGTGAGGAAGTCGGCGGAGCCGCCGACCGGGACCACCACGCAGTCCTGGGTGGGGGCGCGACGGGCGGCCTGCTCGGCGGCGAACAGCCCGTCCGCGACCCCGATCCGGCAGTCCCACACCCCCAGGGCGACGAGGTGCTCGGCGACCACCGCGGCGGCCTCGGCCTCGCCGCCGTAGAAGCGGCTGGGCACCCCGAGGGCGCAGAGACCGGGCTTGACCGGGGCGACCCCGGCGCTGACCTCCTCGACCGCCGTCAGGACCGCCTCGAAGGTCTGCGCCTCGACCTCGGGTACCCGGTCGAGCACGACCAGCTCGGGACAGCGCGCGGAGGCGTCCCGGCGGCGCATCCCGCGCTTGACCCCCTCCTGCCGGGCGGCCGCGGAGCAGGCGAAGACCTCGTTGTGCTCGACCACGGCCAGGGCGACGTCCAGCGCGACCTCGTGGTGCAGCGCGGCGGCCACCACCGGCCAGTCGGGGCACCACACCACCATCACCCGGTGGCTGCGCGCGACCAGCTCCGCGGCGTCCGGCGGCGCCGGGACCGACGGCCCCGGGACGGCCTGCAGCAGGGCCGGCTGGCCCGGGGAGGTCTGGCCCGGGGAGGTCTGGCCCGGGGCCACCTGCCCAGCCGCGCCGGCAGGAGTCGCCGCCGGGTCCACCAGGAGGGTCATCTCAGCCCGCCCGCACGGCGGTCAGCGGCGCCGGGGTCGAGGCGACGTCACGGCGGACGCCCACCTGCTGGTCGCTGCCGGGCAGCCAGAGGGTGGTGCGCCGGGCGGGCGCGCTGCCGCGCCGCACGCTGACCTCCACGGTGCGGCCGCGGAGGTGGCCGTGGCCCTGGCCCAGCCCCGTCCAGGAGGAGGCGCTGACCGAGACCTCGGCGTCGCAGCGGGGCCAGCTGCCCCAGCTGAGCAGGGCCGCGTCCTTCTGCCGCAGCCGGGAGCGCAGCCGCTCGGCCTGGCCCTCGGTGACCGGTCCGCCCGGCTTGACCAGGACCACCGAGACCACGTCGGCCAGACCGGCGGTCACGCTCAGCCAGTGCTCACCGGGCCGGGGCACCACGATCGTCCGCTCCAGGGCGAGCCCGAACGCCGCCGCCGCCTCGAGCCCGAACTCCGGGATGCCGACCACCGCGGTCCACTCACCGGCCAGCGACGGCCCGGCCATCAGCGCCATGGCCAGGCTCGGGCTGTCCACCGCGTACGCGCCGCCGGTCTTCAGCCGGATCACCTCAGCGAGGGCGGGCAGGCTGTCCAGGGTGCGGGTGACCCCGGCACCCTGCATCCGCTGGACGCGCTGCTGCAGCTCCTGGATGCGCTCGGCAACGGGTAGGGCGGTCACGTCGTCAATAATCGAACGAGTGTTCGAGTACGTCAACCGGGGTCGAGCACAGGTTGAGAGTCCGTCGCCGACGACGACCTGGTGTCCCGCGCGCCGGGAGTTGACCGTACCGGACATAATCCTGGTGACAGGTTGGTCGGCTTTTCGGATCATCGACCGGGGTGCACGCACAGGGCCGGGCACGGCCCACGCACCCTCGGGACGAGACGCGAGGAGGGTGGGTCGATGTCGGGTGTCATCGTGCTGAACACCGACAACACGGCGCTGCACACCGTGTCGATCCAGCACGCGGTCAAGATGCTCGTCCGCCAGGTGGCGATCGTCGAGGAGGCCCGCGACGGGCACTCGATCGGCCCCTACCCCTGGCCGCTCGTGCTGCGGCTGGTCCGCTACGTGAAGACGACCTTCCTCTACGCCCGCAACCCGGCCTGGTCCAAGCGCGGCGTGCTGCGCCGCGACCTGCACCGCTGCGCCTACTGCGGCAGCACGGCCGACACCGTGGACCACCTCGTCCCCCAGTCCCGCGGCGGGCAGAACACCTGGCTCAACACCGTCGCCGCCTGCACCCGCTGCAACAACGTCAAGGCCGACCGCACCCCGGCCGAGGCGGGGATGCAGCTGGCCTTCCGCCCCACCGTGCCGTCCTGGCGCGAGGCCTACCACCGACGCAGCTGAGATGTCGGTCCCGCTCGCTACGGTGGTGCGGTGACCGAGCCCGAGCCGCTGCGCCCCGACGTCCCGCGGCCCGCACCCGTGCGCCCCGAGCCGGCGCGGACCCCCGAGGAGCCAGGACCGGTCGCCGACGCCGAGGACGAGCCCTCGTCCACGGACGAGGAGGACGCCGAGAAGGAGTGGTGGGACGACCCGCGGATGCCCTGGCGCGGCAAGCCGGGCCGCAGCGACCTGCTGTGCTGGGCCGGCTTCGCCCTGACCGGGGTCTACAACCTGGTGCTGCTGCCCCTGCGCCCGGTCCTGCTGACGGCGAACCCCTACCTGCTGGCCGCGCTGGGCGGCTCGCGCGTCTCGGCGGTCACCATCGGCGCGCTGGCCGCCACCGGGGTCGGCTGGTGGCCGCTCGGGCTGCTGCTCGGCACCATCGGGATCGCCAAGTTCGACGTGCTGTTCTGGTGGGCGGGCCGGCTCTGGGGACGCGGGCTGCTGGAGATGGTGTCCGGTCGCTCGGCGCGGTCGGCCCGCAACGCCGCCCGGGCGGAGCGGGTGGCCCAGCGCTACGGCTCCCTGGCCATCGTGGCCGGCTACATCATCCCGCTGCCCAACGCCGTGGTCTACGCCACGGTCGGCGCCGCCGGGATGCGGCTGCGGCGGTTCCTGCTGGTGGACCTGCTGACCGCGGCGGCCACCCGCGGCCTCTTCATCTACCTCGGCTACCGGATCGGTGAGCCGGCCGTCCGGGTGCTGGCGGAGGTCGCCCGCTACACCTGGTACCTCTCGATCGTCCTGCTCGTCGGGGTGGTGGTCACCGCGGTCCGCCAGTCCCGCCGCCGCTCCACCACCGCCTCCTGAGCGCCGACCCCGTCCCGGCCGCTGGGTGTCCGGTCCCGGTCTCGGTCAGGCCGGTGCCGGCCGGTCGGGCAGCACACCGTCCCCGTCGTCGCGCCGCAGCGCCGGCCGCGCCACCAGCAGGAAGACCACCGTCGCGCCGGCGCTGACGCTGAGCGCCACCATCCCGAGCGGCACCGCGGTCCCCTCCCCGCCGATGCCGACCAGCGGGGCGACGACCGCACCGACCAGGAACTGCCCCAGCCCGAGCAGGGAGGACGCGGTGCCGGCCTGGTCGGGGTAGCCCGACATGGCGATCGCGGTGGCCGTCGGGAACACCAGCCCGAGCGCGCTGACCATGACGAACAGCGAGACCATCAGCACGGGGAGCCCGAGGCCGGAGACCACCGTGGTGGCCAGCGCGGCCGCCCCGAGCAGGTTGAGGCCGAGCCCGAGGGCGAGCACGCGGGCCGGGGGGAGGGTGCGGGAGAGCCGCCCGCCCACCTGGCTCATCACCATGATGCCCACCGAGTTCAGGCCGAAGGCGAGGGAGAAGCTGGGTGCGGAGAGCCCGTAGATCTTCTGCAGCACGAAGGTGGAGCCCGCGATGTAGGCGAACAGCGAGGCCGAGGCGAGCCCCGACGCCGCCGCCGTGCCCACGAAGGCCCGGTCGGCGAGCAGCACGCCGAAGCCCCGCAGGGTGGCCGACAACCCGCCGGTGGTGCGCATCGCGGGCGCCAGCGTCTCCCGCTGCAGCAGGCCCGCGACGAGCAGCAGCAGGCCGAAGCCGGCCAGCACCCCGAAGAGGCCGCGCCAGCTCATCACCCGGCTGAGCTGGCCGCCGAGCAGCGGCGCGACCACCGGGGCGAGCCCCGAGATCAGGGTCAGCCGGGAGAAGAACACCACCAGCGCCCGCCCGGAGTGGAGGTCGCGGGCCACCGCCCGGGCGATCACCAGGCCGGCCGCACCACCGAGGCCCTGCACCAGACGCAGCACCACCAGCACGGCGACCGAGGGCGCCAGCGCGCAGGCCACCGAGGCGAGCAGGTACGCGACCAGACCGACCAGCAGCGGCCGGCGCCGGCCGAAGCGGTCCGACAGGGGTCCGGCCACCAGCTGCCCCACGGCCAGCCCGACCAGGCAGGCGGTGATGGTCAGCTGCGCGGCGGACGGGCTGCTGCGCAGCTCGTCGGCCAGCTGGGGCAGCGCGGGCAGGTAGAGGTCGAGCGAGAGCGGCCCGAAGGTGGACAGCAGCCCCAGCACCACGATCGAGCGGACCCCCACCGTCGGGGTGGGCAGGGCTGCAGGGTCCTCGGGCACGGTCCCCACTGTCCCAGCCGCGCCGGGCCGGGGTCGGCGACGTCCCGGAGGTGGGACGCCCGGGTCGCGATGTCGTCCAGGCCGAGGGGACGTCCCCCCGCGGCGGGGCGCCTCAGCCCGAGCGGCCGGTCCGGGTCGAGGAGGAGCCGCGGCCGCGCTGCACCGCCCCGTACGTGCTCTCCAGGGCCGACACCGCCCGGTCGTAGGAGCGCTGGGCCACCGCGGTGAACAGGCAGTCGACCACCGCCAGCTGCGCGATGCGGCTGGACATCGCCCCCGAGCGGAAGGTGGTCTCCCGGGCTGCCGTGGTGAGCACGAGGTCGGCCTGCTCGGGGATGGCCGAGCGGGCGAAGTTGGTCACGGCCACGGTGGTGGCGCCGTGCTCGCGGGCGACCTGCAGGGCGTCGACGGTGTCGGCCGTGGTGCCGGTGTGCGAGACGCCGATGGCCACGTCGCCCGGGCCCAGGAGCGCGGCGGCGGCCAGGGCCTGGTGGTACTGCGACCAGAGGAAGGCGACCAGCCTGACGCGGTGCAGCTTGAGCTGCAGGTCCTGGCCCACCAGGGCGCTGGCCCCGGTGCCGTAGACGTCGACCCGACCGGCCCCGGCGACCGCGCTGACGGCCGCCTCGAGCTGGACCAGGTCGAGCGCGGCACCGGTCTCCTCGACGGCACGCGCGTCGGCCCAGGTCACCTTGGCGACCACGTCGGCCAGGCTGTCGGTGGCGGTGGCGGTGATGGTGCCGGTGACCGGCGCGCCGTCGCGGTCGCTCTCCTCCCACTGGGCGGCCCGGGCCAGCGCGATCCGCAGCTCGGGGTAGCCGCCGAGCCCGAGGGCGCGGCAGAACCGCAGCACGGTGGTCTCCGCGGTCCGGCAGCGCCGGGCGAGAGCGGTGATCGAGCTCTCCGAGACCGCGGCCGGGTCGGCCAGCACCGCCTCGGCGACCCGTCGCTCCGCCGGCCGGAGGTCCGGCAGGGCGCCGCGGACCCGGACCAGCACCGACGACGCGGCCCGGCCGCCGCGGGCGGGACGAGGAGTCGGGTCCGCTGGAGCCGTGCCCTGCCGCGCCGCCAGAGTGCCCTCGGCACCGGCCGGTCGGTCGCCGGGACCGGTGTGCCCGGGCGCGGTCACGCCCGCTCCCGCTCTCCGGCTGGGTGGACGCGAGGCCGCCGGGGCCTGACCGGCTGCACGACGCTCAGCCGCGGTGCAGCTGCTGGGCCAGGAACTGGACGGTGCTCGCCCACGCCGCGGCACTGGCCTCGGGGTGGTGGAAGTCCGGCGCCGGGTTGTCGAACGCGTGCCCCGCCCCGGCGTAGGTCTGGAAGACCGCTCCCTGCGCGGTGACCGCGTCGCGGATCCGCTGCTGCGCCTCGAGGGGGATGTAGGCGTCGGCCGTGCCGAAGTGGTGCAGGCTCGGTGCCGTCACCCGGTCGGCGAGAGGGAGCAGGTCCGGCAGGGCCGAGCCGTAGTAGCTGACCAGGGCGTCCACCGGCTCCACGGCGGCGACGGCGAAGGCCAGGCCGCCGCCGAAGCAGAAGCCGACCAGCCCCACCGGACCGGTGACCTCGATCAGCCCGCGCAGGTGCCGGACGGTCGCGCTGGTGTCGGCGACGGCGAGGTCCCAGTCCAGCTGGCCCACCAGACCGATGGCCTGGGCCAGCACGTCGCCGTCGGGGTCGATCGTGGCGTCGGGCAGCCGCCAGTAGACCTCGGGCACCAGCACCACGTAGCCGAGGGCGGCGAGGTCGGCGGCCCGCTGGCGGATGTAGTCGGTGACCCCGAAGATCTCCTGCACCAGGACCAGTCCGGGACCGGTGCCGCTCGGCGGCCGCCACAGGTGCGCGGGCAGGACGCCGTCGGGCGTCTCCACCGCGACCGCGGTCGAACTCTCCGCTCCCGTCGGCGACGAGGGGTCGGTGGGGCTGTCCGGGTGCGGGCTCATGGACCTCACGCTAGTCCTGGCCGGCCCGTCCCCCCGTCCGGCACGGCAGAGCCGGGCGGCCCGTCCGGCGGCCACTCCTGGTCCTGGTTCATCATGACGTCGAGAGACCTCGACGGAGGAGTGCGATGGCGACCTGGGACCCGACTACCTACCTGCAGTTCGCCGACCAGCGCGGCCGCCCGTTCCAGGAGCTGCTGAGCCGGGTCCGGGCGTCGGCGCCGCGCCGGGTCGTCGACCTGGGCTGCGGGACCGGCCAGCTCACCGCCACCCTGGCGCAGCGGTGGCCGGACGCCGACGTGGCGGGCGTGGACTCCTCGCCCGAGATGGTGGCGCGGGCGAGGGCGGAGCAGGACGGCAGCGTCCACTTCACCGTGGCCGACCTCCGCGACTGGGCGCCGCCGGCCCCGGTGGACGTCCTCGTCAGCAACGCCACCCTGCAGTGGGTGCCCGGGCACCGTGACCTGCTCCCCCGCCTGGTCGACGCCCTGGCCCCGGGCGGCTGGCTCGCCTTCCAGGTGCCGGGCAACTTCGACGAGCCGAGCCACCGGCTGCTGCACGCCCTGGCCGCCGAGCCCCGGTTCGCCGCCGCGACCGCCGGGGTCGAGCAGCCCGCCTCGGCCGAGCCGGCCGACTACCTCGAGGACCTCAGCGCGCTGGGCTGCCGGGTCGAGGTGTGGGAGACCACCTACCTGCACGTGCTGGAGGGTCCGGACCCGGTCTTCCGGTGGATCTCGGGCACCGGTGCGCGACCGGTGCTGCAGGCGCTGGAGGCCGGGCTGCGCGCGGAGTTCGAGCAGGAGTACAAGGCGCGGCTGGCCACGGCCTACCCGGCCCGCCCGTACGGCACCGTCCTGCCCTTCCGCCGGGTCTTCGCCGTGGCGCAGACCCCGGAGGAGTCGCGGTGAGCGGCTGGTGCGTCCCGGTCACCCTGCACGGCGACCGGCTGCTGCTGACGCCGCTGCGGCTCGGGGACGCCGCTGGCGTGCTGGCCGCGCTGGGCGGGCCCGAGGACGCGGCCGCCGTCACCGAGCACCTCAGCTTCCGCATCGCCGACCTCGGCGCCGCCCGCCGGGTGGTGGCCGCGGCCGTGACGGCGACCGACCGGGTGGCCTTCGCCCAGCGGCTGGCCGGGACCGGGGAGCTGGTGGGCTCGACCTCCTACTACGAGATCGAGGAGGCCCGCCGCTCGCTGGCGATCGGGCACACCTGGCTGGCCCGGCGCTGCTGGCGGACGGGCCTGAACTCGGAGTCGAAGCTGCTGGTGATGGGGCACGCCTTCGAGACCCTCGGCGCCGAGCGACTGGTCTGGCACACCGACATCCGCAACACCCGCTCGCAGGCGGCGATCGAGCGGCTCGGCGCGCACCGGGAGGGCGTGCTGCGCCACCACCGTCGCCGGGTGGACGGCTCGCCCCGCGACACCGTGCAGTACTCGATGCTCCAGGGCGAGTGGCCGGCGGCGCGGCAGCGGCTGCGGGAGTCGTTGGCGCGGGACCGGCCGGCGCCCGGACCAGCAGGGACGACACCCGAGGACGAGGAGCGAGGACGATGACCGGAGCGGACGAGGGCCTGCCGCAGCTGCGGGTGGTCCGCGACGACGAGCGGTCGCGCTACGGGGGCCGGCTGGGGGACGAGCTGGTCACGGTGGTCGACTTCCACCGCCAGGGCGACGTCGTGGTGGTCACCCACACCGGCACCGAGCCCCGGTGGCGCGGCCGCGGTCTGGCCGGTGAGACCACCCGGCAGGTGCTGGCGGACGTGCGGGCGTCGGGACTGCGGGTGCGGGCGGTCTGCTCCTTCACCGCCGACCACCTGGACGCGCACCCCGAGCTCGACGACCTGCGAGCCTGAGCCGGATCCCGCCGGATCCCGCCGGGGGGGGTCGGGGAACCATGCCGTTGGCCCCGAACCCCCAGGCACGGCCGCCCTCGCCGGGGAGGACGAGCACCGGGCGGTCGTGGTGGCCGTACCGGATCACGTCATCCCGCGGTCGGTGCCGCTGCCCAGCGGCAGCTCGAACTGGTGCCGGTGCACGCGCTCATCCCGCGCTGTCGGGGCCGGCGCCGTCATGACGGCTCGCCGCAGGCCCGGCCGACCGGGCGCCGGGCGCGGCCGGTGCCGCCGAGGCCGCGTCCAGGTCTCGCCGGAGGTCGGCGGGCAGCCGCAGCCCGCTCCGGGTCAGCTCCAGCTCGGCCAGCCGGCCGATCACCCGTCGGTCCCCCGAGCGCCAGGCCCCCACCGGGTCGGGGCTGATCCGGGCCAGCACGGGCAGCGGTTCGGAGGCCATCGCCCGGAGGGCGAACAGGTCGAGGTCGGCGGCGGAGTCCAGGAACGTCTGCGCCGCCCGGGCCCGGCGGTAGAAGGCGATCCGACGGGGCAGCCAGTAGCCGAGCATCAGGAGCACCGGCACCGCGAAAACGAGCCAGCCGGCCACCGTGGCGAACCGGTCGATGCTGTCCGCCTGCCGGTCCGCGGCGGTGATCAGGTCGCCGAGCGACCCGGTGGCGGCGTCGAAGGGGCGGCGCAGCTGCCCACCGAGCCCAGGCACCTCCGACGCCTGGGTGGCGGCGGTGCCGAAGTCGGAGGAGAGCCGGGACGCGGTCTCGGCGGTCTGCCGCGCAGGACCGGCCAGCAGGGCGACCGTCTGGCGCACCACCAGCCCGACCAGCGCCCAGGCCACGACCCAGAGCAGCACGCCGGCGTCGACCAGCACCTGGGCGGTGAAACGCCCCGGGCGCTGCGCGTAGAAGCTCATGGTCGACGACCCTACAAGTGGGTCGCCTCTCCACCTCGAGAGCACGACCGGACCGGCCGGCAGTGGCACGATGAGCCGGTGCACCGACGCCCAGCCCTGCTGACCCGGCCCCCCGGGACGCCTACCACGCGTCCCTCCCGCGTCCCAGCGGCGCCGGCGGCCACCGTCCCCGGGCCGCGGTCCGCCGCCGGGCACGGCTGGTACGCGCCCGCGGCACTGATCGTCGGGCTGGTGCTCACCGGGTGCACGAGCAGCACCCCCACCCCCGACCCGGACACCGACGGCGCGTCCACCGCGGCCACCGCGCTGGCCGCGGCGCTCAGCAAGAAGGACCTGACACCGCTCACCTTCTCGGGCAGCACCGGCACCGAGGCGAACACCGAGCTGCAGGCCCTGGTCAGGGGTATGGGGCCGCTGGCCCCCGCCGTGACCGTCCGCTCGCTGGCCGCCACCGGCGGCACGGCGACCGCCACGATGGCCTACCACTGGACGTTCCCGGGCGTCGCCGAGCCGTGGGACTACGCCGCCCCGGCCACGCTGGTCCGCGAGGACGGCAGCTGGCGTCCCCAGTGGCAGCCGGCCGTGCTCGAGCCGTCGCTGGACGCCACCCACCGGCTCTCCCAGACCCGGCTCTACCCCGACCGCGGTCGGGTGCTCGGAGCGGACGACGCCCTGGTGGAGCTGCGGCCGGTGGAACGGATCGGGCTGGACAAGACCGCGGTGAGCGCCGCCCGCACGCCCGCGGCCGCCCGTCGGCTGGCCCGCCTGGTCGACATCGACGCCAAGGCCTACGCGGCGAAGGTGGCCGCAGCCGGGCCGGAGGCGTTCGTGGAGGCCATCGTGCTGCGGGCGGGCGGCCCGACCCCCGACGGCGCGGACGTCGACGCGATCCCGGGCGCACTGGCCATCCAGGACGAGCAGATGCTGGCGCCGACGCGCACCTTCGCGCGGCCGATCCTGGGCGTCGTCGGCGAGGCCACCAAGGACGAGGTGGACGCCTCCGCCGGCGCGGTGACCGCCGGGGACGAGGTGGGCCTGTCTGGACTGCAGAAGCGCTACGACGAGCAGCTGCGCGGCACGCCGGGCGTCCAGGTGGTGCGGGCCGCCCTCACCCCGGCGGCCGGGGCGAGCGCCGACCCGTCGGCGCAGTCCCCCAGCCCCTCCCCCTCGGGCTCGGCCAGCCCGGAACCGACCACGGTGCTGCACCGCGCCGCGCCGGTGGCCGGCAAGGACCTGACCCTGACCCTCAACACCGGGCTGCAGAAGCTGGCCGAGCGGGTGCTCGCCGACACCGGACCGGCCAGCGCCCTGGTGGCCCTCGAACCCTCCACCGGCGCCGTGCTGGCGGCGGCGAGCGGCCCGGGCTCGGGCGAGCAGTCGGTGGCGACGCTCGGCCAGTACCCACCCGGCTCGACCTTCAAGGTCGTCTCGTCGCTGGCCCTGCTGCGGGCGGGTCTGCAGCCGTCCTCCCGGGTCAGCTGCCCGGCCACGGTGACGGTGAACGGCCAGCGGTTCAAGAACTACAGCGACTACCCCGCCGGCCGGCTCGGTCGGATCGCCCTGCGGACCGCGCTGGCCAACTCCTGCAACACCGCGTTCATCGGCCAGCGCGACCAGCTCGAGGCCGGCGACCTCGACGAGGCCGCCGGCTCGCTCGGGCTGGGCACCGACTACGACGTCGGCTTCCCGTCCTTCTTCGGCTCCGTCCCGGCGGAGAAGAGCGACAACGCCCGTGCGGCGGCCATGATCGGCCAGGCCCGCGACGAGGCCTCGCCGCTGGCGATGGCGGCCGTCGCCGCCTCGGTCCAGGCCGGCAAGACGGTCGTCCCGCACCTGGTGGAGGGCCAGACGGCGACGAGCACCGCAGCCCCGCTCACCAGCCGGGAGGCCGAGCAGCTGCGCGCGATGATGCGCGGCGTGGTCACCGAGGGCAGTGCCGGCCGCGTCCTGGGCGGCGTGCCCGGCCCGGCGGTGATCGCCAAGACCGGCACCGCCGAGTACGGCAAGGCGAAGCCCCCGAAGACCCACGCCTGGATGATCGCGGCGCAGGGTGACCTCGCCGTCGCCGTGTTCGTCGCCGACGGGAAGTCCGGCTCGGCCACGGCCGGTCCGCTGCTGCGGGAGTTCCTCGACGGCACCCGCTGACCGCCCCGGCCCCCTCACGAGGACGCGCGGGTGAGCGCAGCCACCGGGCGCGCCCGCCAGCCCTGGTCGGTCGCCTCGGCCAGGCCGCGGTCCTCCAGGGCGTGCAGCGTGGCCAGGCAGACCGGCATGCTCACCCCCGCTGCCAGCGCCACCTCCCCGGCCGAGGCCGACCGGCGCGCGGGCAGGGCCTCGAAGACCGCGAGCTGCTCCTCGCTCAGGCTGTCGGTGGTCCGGTCGACGCCTCTCGCCTGGACCGGCAGGTGCTCACCCATCGCCGAGATCAGCTCCAGCACCTCCGCCGCACAGGTCACCAGCACCGCCTGACCGTTCCGGATCATCAGGTGCGGAGCGGCGGAGGCCCGCGAGTGCGCCGGACCGGGCACCGCCATCAGCGGCCGCGAGCACTCCAGCGCCCAGCCCGCGGTGTTCCGCGCTCCCGACCGCAGCGCCGCCTCGACCACCACGGTTCCGCCGGACAGCGCCGCGATCAGCCGGTTGCGGGCCAGGAACCGGACCCGCGTCGGGTGCGCCCCCGGCGGCAGCTCCGACACCAGCAGGTGGTCGCGGGCGACCGCCTCGAAGAGCGGGCTGTTGCCGGGCGGGTAGGCCACGTCCACCCCGTTCGCCACCACCCCCACGGTCGGGCCGCCGACCACGAGGGCACCGCGGTGCGCTGCGGCGTCGATGCCGAAGGCCATGCCCGACACCACCGTCACCCCGGCCTCGGCCAGGTCGGCCGCGAGGTCGGTGGCCAGACCGCTGCCGTAGGCGGTCGACGCCCGGGAGCCGACCACTGCCACCGAGCGCGCGGCCAGCGCCGCCAGGTGGCCGGGCCCACGCAGCCACAGCCCGAAGGGCAGCCCGCCCCGCCGCTGGATCGGCGGCACCCCGTCCAGGTCGTCCAGCCCGTCCGGCCACTCCTCGTCCCCCGGCACCACGAACCGCGCGCGCCCCCGGCCGGCCAGCCGCTGCACCAGCTCGAGGTCCGTCGCGGCCGCCCGGCGGGCCAACGGCTCACCCAGCGCACCCTCACCGACCTGCGCCCACGCCGCTTGCGCGCCGACCCGGCGCACCAGCTCCGTCGCGTCCGGCTCGCCGCCGTCCACCACGCACGACAACGCCATCCGCGCCGCCCGCTCCGACCACACCCCGCTCATCCCGCCTCCCCCCTCGTCTCGTCCTGCCCCGCGGCAGCCTCCAGCTGCTCGCCGCGCCGCATCGCCAGCGCGACCGCCACCTCGTCCGGCCCCGGCTTCTCCCGCCGAGCCAGGTCGGCCAGCGTCCACGCCACCCGCAGCACCTTGTCCACGCCGCGGGGGCTCAGCCGCCCGCGGTTGACCGCCGCTTCCACCACCTGCAGCCCGTCCGGCAGCGGCAGCTGCTTGCGCAGGTGCGGGCCGGGCACCTCCCCGTTGGTCTGCCACCCCGTGCCCTGCAGCCGGTGCTGCTGGCGCGCGCGGGCCTCCGCCACCCGCGCCGCCACCACCGCTGAGGCCTCCGTCCGCTGCAGGGCCGCCTTCAGGTAGGCCTTGCGCATCGGCAGGAAGACGCAGGAGATGTCGATCCGGTCCTTGATGGGGCCCGAGATCCGCTCGCCGTACCGGCGCACCGCCAGCGGCGGGCAGGAGCAGTGCGCGCCACGGATCGCCGCCTGGCCGCAGGGGCACGGGTTGGCGGCCAGCACCAGCTGGAACCGCGCCGGGTATCGGGCCTGCACCTCGCTGCGGCCGAGCACGATCGTCCCCGACTCCAGCGGCGTGCGGAGCGAGTCGATCACCTTGGGCGGGAACTCCGGCGCCTCGTCGAGGAAGAGCACGCCGCGGTGGGCGCAGGAGATCGCGCCCGGCTTGGCCATCCGCTGGCCGCCACCGACGATGCTGGCCACCGAGGCCGAGTGGTGCGGGTCGCTGTAGGGCGGCCGGGTGATCAGCCCGTCGGCCAGGTTGAAGCCCGCCAGCGAGTGCACCGCCGAGACCTCCAGCGCCTCGGCCAGGGTCAGGTCGGGCAGCAGCCCGGGGATCCGCTCGGCCACCATCGTCTTGCCGACCCCGGGCGGCCCCGAGAACATCAGGTGGTGGCGACCGGCCGCGGCCACCTCGACCGCCCACTTCGCCTCCACCTGGCCGACCACGTCGGCGAGGTCCAGCTGCCGCCCGCCCGGCGCGTCGGGGGCGGCGTCGGCCACCTCGATCGGGTCGACGTCGGGCACCGGGTCGCCGCGCAGCAGCGCCACCAGCTGGGTCAGCGAGGCGACGCCGAGGACGTCCAGGCCCTCCACCAGCTGGGCCTCGCCGGCCTGGCGCACCGGCACGATGACCCGGGTGAAGCCCGCCGACGCGGCGGCCAGGACGGCGGGCAGGATGCCGCGGACCGGGCGGACCCGGCCGTCCAGCCCCAGCTCGCCGAGCAGGACCGTCCGGGTCAGCTCGAACCGGGGGATCACCTCCGCCGCCGCGAGCACGGCGGCGACGATGGCCAGGTCGTAGTGGCTGCCGGTCTTCGGCAGCGTCGCCGGGCTCAGGTTGATGGTCAGCAGGGACACGGGCCAGGTGTGCCCCGAGTTGCCGACCGCCGCCTTGCAGCGGTCGCGGGCCTCGGAGAGCGCGGTGTCGGCCAGGCCGACCAGGACCGTGCGGGGCAGCCCGGCCCCGATGTCGGCCTCCACCTCGACGATCCGGCCCTCGAGGCCGACCAGGGCGACCGACCACGCGCATGCCTGCGCCATCAGCCGACCGCCCGCACGTGGGTCAGCCGGGGCGCCTGGCCGCGCTGCAGCAGCACGCCGACCGCGTCCAGCCGGATCGCCGACGCCGACACCTGGTGGGCCGACATCCACTCCGCAGCCAGCGACCGCAGCCGGCGCAGCTTGGCCCAGGTGATCGCCTCCAGCGGGTCCCCGAACCCGAGCCCGGTGCGGCACTTCACCTCGCAGAACACCACCGTGACCCGGCCGTCGACCGTCTCCGCGGCCACGATGTCGATCTCCCCGGTGCGGCACCGCCAGTTGCGGGCCAGCACCTCCATCCCCTGCCGTTCCAGCTCAGCCACCGCGAGGTCCTCACCCCGGGCGCCCACCGACTGCCGCGCGCTCGCCGCCATCTCCCACCTCCGGGGAGAGCCTGCGGACGTCGGCGCCTCCCGTGCGCGCCCGGCGCGCCCCTGTGGACGACGGGGCGGCGGCTCCGGGCCTGTGGAGAACCTCAGCCCAGGTCGCGCACGAGCTGCTCGGTGAGTGCGTCCCGACGACCGGCGAAGTAGCGCTCGAGCACCGCGCCGAAGACCGGCTCCTCCGGTCCGGCCAGGGCGAACAGGGTCATCGAGGAGCGCAGCTTGACCGCGTCCACCCCACCGAACACGTCCTCGGCGCTCCGCCCGGTGAGCTCCAGCAGCACCGAGGCGCAGTCCCGCAGCCGCGGGCCGAGCACCGGGTGGGCGAGGTAGGCCCGGGCCTCGGCGAGCGAGCGGACGGCGTACGCCTGCGCGGTGCTGCTGCGGCCGAGCCCGGCCAGCTGCGGGAAGACGAACCACATCCAGTGGCTGGTCTTGCGGCCACCCCGCAGCTCCGCCACCGCCCGCTCGTAGGTGCCGTCCTGAGCCCGCACGAACCGCTGCAGGTCGAACTCGTCGCCCATCTGCATCCTCTCCCCGCCGGAAGTGGGTAAGTCTGCCGGAGGTCTGGTCAGGGACGACCAGTTGGGACCACATGCATAGATTGGCTAATCGTGACCGCAGCACCTGCCGAGCAGGCACCCCCGGACCCCGCCCGCTGGCGCGCCCTCGCCGTGTGCCTGATCGCGGGTGGCATGACGCTGCTCGACGTCAGCATCGTCAACGTCGCGCTGCCGACCCTGCGGGCCGGTCTCAAGGCCGACGACAGCGACGTGCAGTGGATCGTGGCGGGCTACGCGCTCGCGTTCGGCGTGGCCCTGGTGCCGGCCGGCCGGCTCGGTGACGCGCGCAGCCGCCGGAGCATCTTCATGATCGGCATCGGCCTGTTCACCCTGGCCAGCGCAGCCGCGGGAGCGGCACCGACCCCGGCCCTGCTCTCGGTGGCCCGGGTGCTGCAGGGCCTCGCGGGCGGACTCATCTCCCCCCAGGTCTCCGGCTTCATCCAGAACCTGTTCCGCGGCCCCGAGCGCGGCCGCGCCTTCGGGCTGTTCGGCGCCTCGATCGGCATCTCCACCGCCATCGGGCCCCTGCTGGGCGGCCTGCTGGTGAAGATCGGCGGACCGGACTTCGGCTGGCGGCTGGTCTTCTACGTCAACGTGCCGATCGGCATCGTGCTGCTGTTCATGGCCCGCCGGCTGCTGCCCGCGACGAAGGGCGGTCGGCGGCAGTCGCTCGACCCCGTCGGGGTGCTGCTGTTCGCCGCGGCCATCCTGCTGGTGCTGCTCCCGCTGGTCGAGGGGGAGCAGGGCTCGCCGCTGTCGGACCGCCCGTGGTGGCTGCTGGCCCCGGCCGCCGTGCTCTTCGCGCTGTTCTACCTGTGGGAGCGCCGCTGGCGTTCCCGGGGCAAGGAGACCCTCATCGAGCTCTCCCTGCTGAAGGTGCGCTCCTACATGTTCGGGCTGGCCCTGGGGACGTTCTACTTCGCCGGCTTCACCGCCATCTTCCTGATCATCACTCTCTACCTGCAGGTGGGCCTGCACTACAGCGCCCTGCAGGCCGGGGCCACCCAGACCCCGTTCGCCCTCGGCTCGGCGGTGGCTGCGTTCCTCGGCGGCCGGCTGGTCGGGCGGTTCGGCCGGCTGCTCGCCGTGATCGGCCTGAGCCTGGTCATCGTCGGCCTGCTGGCCATCGACCTGATGGTCCCGCACCTGCGCGGCGACGTCGGCCTCAAGCTGGCCCCGGCCTTCCTCGTCGCGGGCTTCGGCGGCGGGATGGTGATCAGCCCCAACGTGACGCTGACCCTGGCCGAGGTGAACCCGGCGCAGGCTGGTTCGGGCGGCGGCATGCTGCAGACCGCCCAGCGGGTGGGCTCGGCCATCGGCGTGGCGATCGTGCTCGCCCAGTTCTTCGGGCGGATCTCCGCGAGCCGCGGCCAGGACTACACCGGCGCCCTCTCGGTCGGTCTGCGGACCACGCTGGTCCTGATCGCCGTCGCCCTGGCGTTCGCCCTGGCCGACCTGGCGCGGCGGCGGGTCACCGGGCACCACGTGGAGCCCCGGCACGCCCTCGACCCCGAGTCGGTCGTGCCGCGGCACGCCGCCTGAGCTGAGCCCGGCTGGTCCCGGCGGCTCACGGAGCCCCGTCGGGACGCCGGGCGGGTCCTCCGTCGGGTGCGGGGTGCGTGAGCCCGCTTCCGGCTCGCCCGAGCGTGAGTCGAGCCGGACGGCTCAGTCGGTGCCGCCGACGCTCTTGGGCACCTGCAGGTCGCTGTGGGTGATCTCCTCGATGGAGACGTCGCGGAAGGTGAGGACCTTCGCGCTCTTCACGAACCGGGCCGGGCGGTACATGTCCCAGACCCAGGCATCGCCCATCGAGACCTCGTAGTAGACGTCGCCGCCCTCGGTGCGGACCTTCAGGTCGACGGCGTTGCAGAGGTAGAAGCGGCGCTCGGTCTCCACCGCGTAGGTGAAGATGCCGACGACGTCCTTGTACTCGCGGTAGAGCTGGAGCTCCAGCTCGCTCTCGTACTGCTCCAGGTCCTCGGCGCTCACGAGGCCGCCCGTACGGGGCTGGCAGTGCGGGGGTCCACAGCGTGGGGGGTGGGGGTGCTCTGCTGTGCGTCGATCACCGCTCGGACTCTAGTGGTTCGGGCCACGTTGTCGAACCGCATCCGGTGCGTGGCCGAGGGGCCGTGGAGGTCCAGCCGCTCCTGGTGCAGCGGGGTGCAGTAGCCCTTGTGCACGGCGAAGGCGTACTCGGGGTGCACCTCGTCCAGCTCGGACATGATCCGGTCGCGGGTGACCTTGGCCAGGATCGACGCGGCCGACACGCAGGCCGCCACCCGGTCCCCCTTCCACACCGCGAGCCCGGGCACCCCGAGACCGTCGACGGGGAAGCCGTCGGTCAGCGCGTAGGTGGGGGCGACGTCGAGCCGCAGCAGCGCCCGCCGCAGGGCCATGATGTTGGCCACGTGCATGCCCAGCCGGTCGCACTCCCCCGGCTCGACCGCGACCACCGCCCAAGCCACGGCCTTCTCGGTGATCTCGCCGTAGAGCCGTTCACGCTGACGGGCGGTCAGCAGCTTGGAGTCCGCCAGACCCTTGATCTGGCGCGAGCGCCCGTCGGACAGGATCGCCGCTCCGGCCACCAGCGGACCGGCACAGGCGCCCCGCCCCGCCTCGTCCGCCCCGGCGACCGGCCCCAGGCCGACGCGGCGCAGCGCCCGCTCGTAGCCGTACAGGCCGCTGTCCCGCCGGACCTTGACCACCGGCACGGGCTCCAGAGGTGCGGGCTGCTGCGACCCGGCCTGCTGGGCCCCGGCAGCCATCTCGACCTGCTGCTCCCCCGAGCGGGCCATCAGCAGCTGACCCCGGCGGGCTTGATCGTCGCCTTGTCCGGCGCCGGCTCCACGGGGGCGGGGACGCCGTCGAAGGTGGCCGGGTGGTGCAGCCGGTGCGCCCGGTCGAAGGGCGCGACGATGGCGAACGCCGGCCCGACGACGAGGTCCTCGGGCACGAAGGCGACCGAGCCGCGGGAGCCCGTGGTCGAGGTGTCGGCGAGGTGGCAGCGGGAGTCGGCGCTGAGGTCGCGGTGGTCACCCATCACGAAGATGCGGTCCTTCGGCACGACGACCTCGAAGCGCACGTCGGAGGGGGTCACCTGGTCACCGCCCGGGTTGACGTAGAGGTAGCTCGTCTCGTCCAGGGCGTAGCCGTTGACGGTGATGCGGCCGGCGCTGTCGCAGCACACCACGCGGTCCCCCGACGTCCCGATGACCCGCTTGATCAGGTGCCCGGGCGTGCTCTTGGTGGGGATCCCCACGAACTCCAGCGCCTTGTCGAGCGGGCCGGGGGTGGCCACGGGCTCGGCGTCCAGCCAGTTGCCCGGGTCCTCGAAGACGACCACGTCGCCGCGGTGGAAGTCGGTGATCTTCTGCACCACGACGCGGTCGCCGATGAGCAGCGTGCTCTCCATCGACTGGGACGGGATGATGAACATCTGCCCGACCAGCGCCCGCAGCAGCGAGGACACGATGACGGCCCCCACCACCACGACGAGCAGCTCCTTGGCGAACGACGCCACCTGCTGGCCTGCGGTCTTGCGCGGCGGGGTGGGGGCGTCGGCGGGGCTGCTGGTGCTCCGCGCGTTCTGGTCAGTCGTCAACAGGTGGCCTCGGTCCGGCGTCGATCGGGGGCTGGGCGGTGCCGCGGCGGGCGCGGGACACCCCCCACGGTAACCGCGGACGACGCCGTGCGGTGCCCGACGGTCCGGGCGTCCGCCCTGCTCGAGGGTCTGGCCGGCCGAGCACGCCGGAACCGGTCAGGCGGTGCTCCCCGTGCGGACGGCGACGGGGGCCGGAGCAGCGCTCCGACCCCCGTCGCTGCCCACGCGGGACAGTGCAGCGGACGCCTAGTGGGCTTCGCGCTTCTCCTTGATCTTGGCGGCCTTGCCGCGCAGGTCCCGGAGGTAGTACAGCTTGGCGCGACGGACGTCACCGCGACGGTCGACGTCGATGTGGTCGATGATCGGGCTGTGCACCGGGAAGGTGCGCTCGACGCCGACGCCGAAGCTGACCTTGCGGACGGTGAACGCCTCGCGGAGGCCGTCACCGGCCCGGGAGATCACCACGCCGGCGAAGACCTGCAGCCGGGAGCGGTTGCCCTCGGTGACCTTCACGTGCACCTTGACCGAGTCGCCGGGCCGGAAGCTCGGTACGTCGGTGCGGAGGGAGGCCTGGTCCAGGGCCTGGATGAGCTTGCTCATGTCGTTCTCGTCCTCGCTGGTGCCACAGGCCACCACGTCGGTCGTCCGGATGGGTCCTGGGTCGCGGACGATCCCCCTGTGGCAGGAGCCGCGCATGGTCAGGACAACAGCGAGCCAGTCTGCCACACCCCGGGCGGCGCACCGAATTCCCGGCGTCGCCCGCACCGGCCATGAGGTGGACTCCGGATGCCCGCGACCCGGACAGGTCCGAGGACTTCCCAGGCACACGTGAAAGGCCCGGTGCGACCTCGTCGTCGAGGTCGCACCGGGCCTTGTCCCGGGAGGGCTCCCGCCCCGGAGGTCAGCCGGCCGCGAGGTTCAGCTGTTCGGGTGCACGAGCGCGTCGTACACGTCGCGGTTCAGCCGCGAGATCGTCTCGAAGGGGATCCCCTTCGGGCAGACCGCGGTGCACTCCCCGATGTTGCTGCAGCCGCCGAAGCCCTCGGCGTCGTGCTGGGCCACCATGTCCAGCGCCCGCGCGTGGCGCTCCGGCTGGCCCTGCGGCAGCAGCCCGAGGTGGGTCACCTTCGCGGCGGTGAACAGCATCGCCGAGCCGTTGGGACAGGCCGCGACGCAGGCGCCGCAGCTGATGCAGGTGGCGGCGTCGAAGGCGTGGTCGGCGTCGGCCTTCGGGACCGGCGTCGCGTGCGCGTCCGGAGCCGAACCGGTCGGGGCGGAGATGAAGCCACCCGCCTGGATGATCCGGTCGAAGGCGCCGCGGTTGACGATCAGGTCCTTGATGACCGGGAACGGGTCGGCGCGCCACGGCTCGACGTCGATCACGTCGCCGTCGTGGAAGGACCGCATGTGCAGCTGGCAGGTCGTCGTCTGCTGCGGGCCGTGGGCCACGCCGTTGATGACCACGCCGCACTGGCCGCAGATGCCCTCGCGGCAGTCGTGGTCGAAGGCGATCGGGTCGTCGCCCTCCATGGTCAGCCGCTCGTTGAGGACGTCCATCATCTCGAGGAAGGACATGTGCTCCGACACGTCCGGGACCTCGTAGCTGACCATCTGGCCCTTCGCCTCGGCGTTGGGCTGGCGCCACACCCGCACCGTGATGTTCATCAGGCGGGTCTCGCTCGACCCGGCGGCCTGGGCCTCGCCGGCGGCGTTCTTACCTCTGTGCAGAAGGCTCACTTGTAACTCCGTTGCTTCAGCTCGACGTACTCGTAGACCAGCGGTTCCTTGTGCAGGACGGGCCGGCCGCCCTCTCCGGTGAACTCCCAGGCGCTGACGTAGGCGAACTCGTCGTCGTGCCGCAGCGCCTCGCCGTCCTCGGTCTGGGACTCGGCCCGGAAGTGCCCACCACACGATTCGCGGCGGACGAGTGCATCGATGCACATGAGCTCACCGAGCTCGATGAAGTCCGCCACGCGGCCGGCGCGCTCCAGGGCCTGGTTGAGCTCCTCGCCCGAGCCGAGGACGCGGACGTCGGACCAGAACTCGGTCTTCAGCTCGCGGATGCGGGTGATGGCCTTGCGCAGGCCCTCCTCCGTCCGCTCCATGCCGCAGTAGTCCCACATGATGTGCCCGAGCTCCTTGTGGAAGGAGTCGACGCTGCGGGTGCCGCGGATGGACAGCAGCTTGTCCACGCGGGTGCGGACCGCCTCGACCGCCTCGACCGCCGCCGGGTGGGACTCGTCGACCTTCTCGAAGGGTCCGGCCGACAGGTAGTCGTTGATCGTGTTCGGCAGCACGAAGTAGCCGTCAGCCAGCCCCTGCATGAGGGCGCTCGCCCCCAGCCGGTTGGCGCCGTGGTCGGAGAAGTTCGCCTCGCCGGTGACGAACAGCCCCGGGATGGTGGACTCCAGGTCGTAGTCGACCCACAGCCCGCCCATCGTGTAGTGGACCGCCGGGAAGATCCGCATCGGGGTCTCGTACGGGTTCTCGCCGGTGATCTGGGCGTACATGTCGAAGAGGTTGCCGTACTTGGCCTCGACCGCCTTGCGGCCCAGCCGCTCGATCGCCTCGGCGAAGTCGAGGTAGACCCCGAGCCCGCCCGGCCCGACGCCGCGGCCCTCGTCGCAGACCGCCTTGGCGGCCCGGGAGGCGATGTCGCGCGGCACCAGGTTGCCGAAGGCGGGGTAGCGCCGCTCCAGGTAGTAGTCGCGCTCGGCCTCGGGGATCTCGCGCGGGTCGCGCTTGTCCTCACCGCTCAGCGGCACCCAGATGCGGCCGTCGTTGCGCAGCGACTCGCTCATCAGCGTCAGCTTGGACTGGTAGTCCCCCGACACCGGGATGCAGGTCGGGTGGATCTGGGTGAAGCACGGGTTGGCGAACAGCGCGCCCTTGCGGTGCGCCCGCCAGGTCGCGGTGACGTTGCAGCCCATCGCGTTGGTGGAGAGGAAGAAGACGTTGCTGTAGCCACCGGTGGCCAGCACGACCGCGTCGGCGAAGTGGGTCTCGATCTGGCCGGTGACCATGTCGCGGACCACCACCCCGCGCGCCTTGCCGTCCACCACGACCAGCTCGAGCATCTCGTGGCGGGTGTGCATCTCCACGGTCTTCGCCGCGATCTGGCGCTCCAGGGCCTGGTAGGCCCCGATCAGCAGCTGCTGACCGGTCTGGCCGCGGGCGTAGAAGGTGCGGGAGACCTGGACGCCGCCGAAGGAGCGGTTGTCCAGCAGACCGCCGTACTCGCGGGCGAAAGGCACGCCCTGGGCCACGCACTGGTCGATGATCTGCACGCTGGTCTGGGCCAGCCGGTAGACGTTGGACTCGCGGCTGCGGAAGTCCCCGCCCTTGACCGTGTCGTAGAACAGCCGGTAGACCGAGTCGCCGTCGTTGCGGTAGTTCTTCGCCGCGTTGATGCCACCCTGGGCGGCGATGGAGTGCGCGCGCCGGGGGCTGTCCTGGTAGCAGAACGAGGTGACCTTGTAGCCGGCCTCCCCGAGGGTGGCCGCCGCGGACGCGCCGGCCAGGCCGGTGCCCACGATGATGACGCTCAGCTTGCGCCGGTTCGCCGGGTTGACCAGCTTGGCGCTGAAACGGCGCTGGTCCCAGCGCTCGGCGATCGGCAGGTCGGGGGCCTTGGTGTCGCGGATGTCCGAGCCCTCGGCGTAGAAGGAGTCCGCGTCGACGGAGTTGATCGAGGTGCTCATGCTCAGCTCACCAGTCCCAGGAGGATGCTGTACGGGGGGAGGAGGAAGCCGACGGTGACCACACCGGCGACTGCGTAGGACAGGAGGTTGAGGCGGTGCCGCGCGATCGGGCCGGTGTTGGCGCCCAGGGTGGTCAGTGCGCTCCACATGCCGTGCCGGAGGTGGAAGCCGACGGCCAGCATGGCGATGGTGTAGGCCACCACCACCCACCAGACGCCGAACCCGTTCACCACGCGCTGGTAGGGGCTGTCGGAGGCCCCGCCCGGGTGGATGGTGCCCCAGGTGAAGTTCAGCAGGTGGAAGATGACGAACAGCCCGATGATGATGCCGCCCCAGCGCAGCGTGAACGAGGCGTAGCTGCGCTGCACCCCGGTACGGCCCTTGGTGGACTGGTAGCGCTTGGCGCTGCCGCCCCCGCGCGCGGTGCGGGCCCGGGCCCAGAGCTTGAAGGCGGCGTACGCGTGGCCGACGACAGAGGCCAGCAGCACGACGCGGATGATCCACAGCAGCCCGGCCCGCGGCAGGATCGGCTCGCCGATGGTGCGCAGGTGCTCGGCGTAGCCGTTGAAGGAGTCGGCGCCGGCGAAGACCTTGAGGTTGCCGTACATGTGCGCCAGCAGGTACCCGATCATGATGATGCCGCTGAGCGCCATCAGCGCCTTGAGAGCCACCGTCGTCCTGACGCCCCGCTGCGTCGGGGTCAGCGTTGTCGTTGCCACGGAGGAAGCCTAGGACCCGCGGCCCGCAACTCACGAACAAGGCCACCGGCGTCACTGGTGTTCTTCGCCACCCTGGGGTGTGCATCCGGAGCGCACCGGCCCCCCGGGTCGGGGCGTCGAGCGGTCCGGCTCCGCCGCTCAGGCCGGCAGGGGCTTCTCCAGCACCACGACGGGCGTGGCCGGGTGGTCCTGCCGTCCGACCTCGACGTAGCCGCGGCGGGCGTACAGCGCGAGGTTGGCCGTGCTGCGGACGCCGGTGACCAGCCGCAGCACCCGGCTGCCGGCCGGCGCCAGCTCCTCCACGGCGGCCAGCAGCGCCGACCCGAGGCCCCGGCCCTGCTGGTCGGGGGCCACCAGCAGCCGGCCGACGTACCAGACGTCGCCGTCGACGGCCTCCCCGCGCACCGAGCCGACCAGCCGCGGACCCAGCCGGGCCACCAGCACCGTGCTGGTCGCCAACGCCTCGACGAGCTCGGGCAGCGTCTCCAGCAGCGGCGGCAGGTCGAAGGTCTCGTGGGCACGGGCCTCGGGCAGGTATGCGGCGCGCTGCACCGTCCACAGCTCGCCCGCGTCGGCGGGCACGGCCGGACGGACCACCGGCCGCTGCAGCGCAGGCGGCAGCAGCTCGGGCCGGCGCTCGCGGGTCCGCTGCACCGCCTGCTCGCGGCGCCAGGTGGCGATCCGGCCGTGGTGGCCGGAGAACAGCACCTCCGGCACGTCCAGGCCACGCCAGGACGGCGGCTTGGTGTAGACGGGGTACTCCAGCAGCCCGTCGTGGGCGCTGGCGTGGGACTCCTCGGTCAGCGACTCGGGGTTGCCGACCACCCCGGGCAGCAGCCGGACGACGGCCTCGACGACCACCAGCGCCGCCGCCTCCCCGCCGTTGAGCACGTAGTCGCCGACGCTCACCTCCAGGACCCGCACGCGGGTGCGCGCGTGCTCGACCACCCGGGCGTCGAACCCCTCGTAGCGCCCGCAGGCGATCAGCAGGTGCCGCTCGGCGGCCAGGCTCTGGGCCAGCGGCTGGCTGAACGGCGTCCCGGACGGCGTCATCACCAGCAGCAGCGGGCCGTCCCCCTCCTCGACGGGCCGCTCGCCCGCGTCGCCCGCACCCGACGGCTCGGGCCCGTCCGGCAGCAGCGCGTCGAGGGCCTCGCCCCACGGGTCGGGCTTCATCACCATCCCGGCGCCACCGCCGTACGGGGTGTCGTCCACCGTGCGGTGCCGGTCGTGGGTCCACTGCCGCAGGTCGTGCACGGCCAGCTCGACGATCCCGGTCCGGGTGGCCTTCCCGACCAGCGAGAGCCCCAGCGGGGCCAGGTAGTCCGGGAAGATCGAGACGATGTCGAGGCGCATCAGGCCCCGTCGTCCGCCCCGCGGTCGGCTCCGGGCGCGCCCGGCTCGTCCTCGTCCTCGTCGACCTCGTCCTCGAGCTCCGCCAGCAGCCCGGGCACGTCGGCCAGGTGCAGCTCGCCCGCGGCCAGGTCCACGGTGGGCACCACCGCGGTGACGAAGGGCACCAGCCGGGTGCCGGCCGGGGTGTCGATCTCGAGGGTGTCCTGCAGGGGCAGGTGCAGCACGTCGGTCACGGTGCCGAGCTGCTCGCCGTCGGCGGTGCGCACCACCAGCCCGATCAGCTGGCGGTCGTAGTACTCCTCGTCGTCCTCGGGACGCTCGCCCGGGTCGACGTCGGCGACCAGCACGATGCCGCGGGCGGCCTCGGCCACGGTGCGGTCGGGCAGCTGCTCGAAGTGCACCAGCAGCCGCCCGGAGTGGTCGCGGGCGTTCGCCACGGTGAAGCTGCGCCGGCCGTCCTCGGCACGCAGCGTCTCCCCGACCGCGAAGCGGCGCTCGGGCTCGTCGGTACGGACGTCGATGGTCACGTCACCGCGGATGCCGTGGGCTCGGCCGACGACGCCGACCACCACCTCGACGGTCTTGGCCATGGTTCTCCTCGTGAGGGGTGGGGAGGGCCCGGGAGACACCGACGCCCCGCCCCTGGGCAGGGGTCGGGGCGTCAGGTGGTCCGGGGACGGGGGTCAGCGACGGCGAGGGCCGCCACCGCTGGACCCGCCGGTGCGGCGGGGG
>Ga0210040_10002085_pt1 | contig 28823 bp, 28 predicted proteins | sample CryGeyCG12114_NA_FD_185462 | JGI IMG/M metagenome (GOLD analysis project Ga0210040, IMG submission 185462) | Groundwater microbial communities from aquifer - Crystal Geyser CG19_WC_8/21/14_NA (SPAdes) (version 2) | ecosystem: Environmental > Aquatic > Deep subsurface > Groundwater | place: USA...
TGCGACAGGCTATACTAATGTCTATGCAAAATTTTAAAGAAATCCGTTGATGCGTTCGAAAGTTAGAGCATTGAGATGCTACGACACAATCACGGTTCCATAAGCCCTTCCTGTGTTGGGCTAAAAATGAATTTGTTAGTATGTGTTTTCTTAACAAACATTTGATTAGTTCGGCTGTTCAACCCAGAAAGATGAATAATACCACATGCAAGGATTTTTTTCAGACTGTGAGAGAATCATACATATGGTTTTGCTCTTTTGTTAGATTCAATTCACATGTGGGAGACAAAGTTAGTCAGTTAGTCGTTAGTCAACCAAGATCTTAAGACATCATTTCATTTCTGCTTTCACGTTTGCCTTGTGTACTGTGCTCCTCAAAGTTTTCAATCCCTTACACTTACTAACTGCTGGATACTGGTAAGTTATATGTTGTACGAATAAATTTTCAGCTCCTGTAGGTAAAATTCTTTTGTATTTTAATTGACCAATTCATTCATTCGTTCAACCCAGACGCAATACTTTCTCTATTGGCTAGCCAAGTCTACCCATTTACTCTAACATTTTAATTCTGTTTTAAAACTAACTGACCACAAAAGTGTGGGAAGAAATTTGTGCATACATCATGCACAAATCTTCAGTGTTGCACCAAAACCTATAGGTTGAAAGCCACAACGGTCATATTCATTACTTTCATCAATGCATACCAATGCACTGTAACTATCGAACAAACTAAAGTTAGAAAACTATACGATGTATCTGTATCAGTTAGTTACAGTTCCATACAAAAATTTGCTTGCGTGTGCGTAAAATTGTGAGCCTCACCCCACACGGTAAATTTGTGCTTCACATTGTTCCAACAAATTTTTTTAATCGGAAATGAATGTAGCACGCGTTTGTAATATGAACATGTTAGTTGGTGCTTGAATTCAGACACAGTAATTGGCATTGGCATGTAAATAATAGCAAGGCGACAAATCTGTTCACATATGTAAAAAGGGCAAATGAAATGATAAAAGTCTCGGAAGATAATTATGCATTAATATATTTTTGACTGACTGAACCACTGGTTTTCAGGGTATGATGGTGATAACATGAAATTTTGAATAATTTCCTCTTTTTTCTGCACACTCATATAAAGATAATGGCCGCAAAAAAGATTAGATAGCATAGGAAGGATATAAGTTAGTTAGTTAAACTTATTTACTTATTTGCATAATATGTGTAATTTTGTACATACGTGTCTGCGCTAGTTAGTTGTGCATATATGTGTACTATAGGAGACTATGGCGCATAGTAAATGCAAGCTGACGTCTTCATTGAGCAACTTCCTACGGAATTTCAATTTCACCACTTACCAATCCAACCACTTTCAATTTGTTTTCCTTACTTGCGCTGGTGTGTGTGTGTGTGAGTCAAACCAACTTGCCATTTAAACTCTCGTTATAAAAGAAGGAAAAAATTAATTTAATACAATTAGTTAATCCACTTTTTTCAAATTCCTAGTATAAGTATTTGAATACTAGTTAGCTCCACGCGGTATGGTGTAACTAAATGTTCGGTGGGTCAAGTTCGGCAAACATTCCAATCCAACGCTATAACTAACCAACTAAATTGACTGACCAAATTTAAGTACGAAAGAGTCGATTTGGTGAAAATTTTAAGTCTTAAGTGTTTCTAAAGAGTGTCTATTGTTGCATTACATGGGTGTTGATTGGATTTATTAATTCTTCTGATTTAAAATTTCAGATTTAAAGGAACTTGGATTCGCAATTACAAAACAAACGCAATTGGAGTACAAATATTGCAAAACAATTTCAGAAGCCGAGAAGCCATATAGAAATTGATCGGTAAAGTTATAATACAGTTTTAAGAATTCGAAGGACATGGAAATGATTGAATGTTATATGAAAAATCAATAATGGGAAATATTTGTAGGTACTGAATGTTGTCTTTCAAGTCACACCCTTTTTGGTTGTTTTGAGTGGAGGATTTTGTGAACACTATTTAAAATGCCTCCCCCGCCACCACCACCTCCCCCAGGTATGCCCGCTTTTAAAGCGGGAGCACCTAGTAGTGGGGGTGATGGTCGTAACTTATTGCTTCAATCCATTCGCACAGGAGCCAAACTCAAGAAAGTGACACAAATCAATGATAGGAGTGCACCTCTTGTCTCAGGTGAATTTTCTAATTAATTGTCCGGCATAAAGTTTAAATTGTTAATTCTCTTTACTAACAAACTGGAAAAGTTAATTTAAAGGGCTTGGTTTTATTTCACCTCCTCTGTGGTCGTAAAATTGCGGTTAGCACTCTGTGCTAAGATTATATCCATATCTTAGTCCGATTTTTAACACCGCAAAACTAAAATCCAAGTGGACTATTACCAGTATAAGTCTTTTACTTGTGGTGAATTAGTTCAGACGGTACACTACTAAATTGTAATCAAATAATCACGATTTTTATTCTTGCGGTTAGCACTCTGTGCTAAGATTTCTCCATATCTTAGTCCGATTTTAAACCCCGCGAAATTAAAGTCCAACTTATCTATATCTAGCATGAGTTAATTCACGACTCATTCTGAATTAGTTTAGATGGAACAATAATCCTGGGTTGGATGCCATTTAGAATGTTGTCATTGTAGATTCTGCGCTGTTGGCGTTAGCTAGACTTCATAGACATGTCATAATACAATCCAACATACAGCTTGACTACTGTTAAATCATTGAGCAAACTAATATTGCGCTAGTTTAGCTGAACCAGTTTTAATTACTATATTTCAAGGTATTTAATCGACTTTAAAAAATTAGGAAAAACTTCCGGTAGCAGCAATGCTGGAGAGACGAATAGAGGAGGAGGGGGGATGACTAGTAGTGGAGGAGGCGGAAGCGGGAAAGTGTCAATTCCTCCAGGTCTTGGAGGTCTGTTTGCTGGTGGGATGCCAAAATTGAAACCAGTTGGTTCCTCAAGTGCCTCGAACAGTGCAACCACATCCCCAAGTCGGAACTTCAGGTCAATCGCTCAGAACAACAATAATAAATTCGTGAGCAAGAGTTATGGTAGTAATAGTAGTAGTAAGGAGTCCGTGGCCATTGGTAGAAATAGTCCAAATGGTGCTAGTCCCAACCCTTCGAGCAAGCCAATGCCTCCTCCTCCACCTCCATCCAATTTGAAGCCCGTGTTACATCAGGTTAGATACTTTTACATTTTTAAAAGGCTGTAACTGTGAATAAGTGCTAGCAAACAACAGCTACGCTCTAGAATTCTTCGATTGATTAATTGTCTACTCTAAACTATGTTAGTCTAGAGACTAGCGATCAAAGCTTTTCACTCTTTCACAGTAGCCCATTTAAGGCTATCGTGACGCTCATTCACACTGTCTCACTGACATATATTACAACCGTGATTTAAATTCGGATTTTATACAGTTTCTCTGTGTCTAACTAACGAGCTTTTAAATGTGATTTTCAGAGTAATCCCTCTGAAGCAGCAAATCATGAACGACGGCCTCAGTCATTTGGAAAGCCAACATTAGCCCCCAAACCCCCAGGAAAGAATGGAAATGGTGGAAATAATGGGAGTGTGAAACCACCTCGGCCACATCCACCTCCGAAATTGTACATTCCCCCAACTGGAGCTCAAATTCATAGTGGTAGTAACAATAGTAATAGCTCGCCAACAATTTCTGTCGGCTCTCCAGCATCTGGATGTAGCATTAGTCGAACCCAGAGTGCGAGGATTCCAAAATCTGCATCGCCTTCGAGTTCTGGTCCAACAATGGGTTATCGGACTGTTGGACGCTCCATGGGAAAGGAACTTGCGAATGGAGGTCATCAACACCCTCCTGGCCCTTCTAGACAAATGGTAAGCGAATAATTTTTCGTTATACTTTTAGACTTGAGTTTTTGTACTTTAGAATCTCTTCAAAACAGTAACTTTATTTCGAAAAGACTGTCTGAAATGTTTTTCGGATTGTTCAAAAGCCAGTTATGATTTAATTTACTCCCTGTGCGCATTTACATTGTTCAGACGTTAAATGGCAATAATTAGATGTTAAATTCATAGGAATACTAAGCTTGATACGGTACTCTATTGAGTCACTGTTAAATGTCGCATTGTTTTGACATTTGGAAACCGCTCTTTTGGCAATTCAAATTTGGCTGAAAATAAACGCAAGCTGAACTAATGTACTCATGTAGGCGGATTTCAGTAAACCGGCCTTGCTTTTTGGCTAGCTCTTAACTTTTGTTGTTCTATATTTACACCACAACTGGCTTGTTTTAGTTCATTACATGCAAGTTCTGTTTTATGTTAGACTAGTAGGTTTAGTTTCTCTATACGATTTTTTATATGCTACAAGATAACTTACACATTCAGTTTATGTAACCCACTTTAAAACTAACAGTCTGTGGTTTATCCATTTGAATCTAGTAGTGTATTTTATATAGAAGTAATTTACTCCATTATTCAACTTCAACTGTTATAAACAGAAACAAATTATGAAGCCCAGCAAAGTATGTTTGCTGCGTTTCTTTAACCATTTTTTTGAATCGAATTTAATAGTAAGTATATCTGGTAAAGTAATCATGTCTTTTTTTGTAGAATGTACGACCCAGAGCACCTGTACGACCTCCTACAGCTAGACCTCCTCCTCCGCCAAATAAAGCGCCTCCTGGGCATCCACCTCCTCCCCCTCCTCCCATGAATTCGGCAGCACCCCCTCCTCCTCCTCATCGTAATACGCCTCCACCGCCTCCTCCCATCGCTCGATTGAATGGGGTAAGTCAAGTCTCAAGGGTATTAGTACTCAATTTTAAGTTGTTCATGTGGTTTTGTTTTAATTTAAACTTTGGCTTTTCAGATGCTCAGCAATTCGAGTCCTCCACAACCCCCTCCCCCGCCAATGAGGAATTCGTCAATGCGTAATTTGAATCCGCATTCATCACTGAATCATTCGCCTACATCTAGTTTATCGGAGTCTATGAATAATAATAACAATATTACACCTTCATCATATCCAGGTGAGCCGAGAAAATGTGTAAAGACTGTAATCACGAACCTGAATCTAGTTACTAGCTTTTTCTAAATATACTAGGTATACCTGCTGTTAGCACTCTGGGCTGTAATATTCTCCATATCTTAGTCCGGTTTTTATATACCGCGAAATTAAAATCTAGTCAAATCATACCAAGCATGAGTTAATTCAAAGTGTATTCTGAATTGGTTTAGATGGAATAATCGAATAATGAAGAATAAGAGTACAAATGTATAAATGTTGGTTTTTATGCGACTAGCACTCTGTGCTAAGATTGTATCCGTATCTTAGTCCGATTTTTAATGTCGCAAAATCAATCTCAATTCGGTCATCATATGTGCAAGTCTTTTTGTGGCCTGCCAATTGCCAATTTGATTGAAATGAAACATTGATTAGTTTCAGTCATGCTTTTTATGCATGGTTTTTTTGTTTAACGTGTAGTGTATCGTGTATATTTAAATACTAAGCAATACATTTTTTACTCAGATTTAGAGTCTAAATTCGGCCATTTATTCACACCATTGGAGAAACTACCTCTACCGCCCAGGTACATGGGAAGGGACAAGGCGTATCCAAGCAAAAGCAGTAAGTTTTTTTGTGCAGATTTTTATGTTTTGTGGTAATTACATGTTATGCTAACAAAAATGTTTTCCTCTGATCTTAGTTTCGTCGTCTAAAAGACAACCCGCGCCCCAACCTCCAGCCCAGATTCAATTAGGATCAAAAATGTATACAAACAATACGTCAGTGTGTTAATAGTAACTAACTAATTAACCAATCAAACAACTGCAATATAGCCTCAAAGTGATATTTTAGGTAACCGACATAGGTTAGTTAGCTAGTTGTAATACATTTTTTGTATTCTTTTGATTGAGTCATCATAACTTATGTATGGAACTCAAATCAGGAGGAGGATTGAGCGAACGAAACAAAACATATTAGTTAGTACCCTGCTTGTGCTATATTCTAGAAGTAAGTGCACTGACTTATTGACTCGGCCTCCAGAACCCTACTTACCCGACTCAATGAAATTCATAAACGATGATTATTTCCTACATAATTATAATCAAATTACGTACGTGTTTTTTGATACAGCATGCTTATTGTAATCTAGTGAATTCAAATATACGAGTTGCTGCACACCCATACACAGCAAATGAATGACATTTTATTATTATTATCATTATTAAGTAAAAAGTAGTTAACTAACTTATGGAATGATTTATGGCTATATTATTTACCTGTTTCGACATCGAAGCACAATCAGTCGTAATAGTGAGTGATGAAATGAAAAATATCATATTTATAAAAATAGCAATGTGCTATACATACACAGAGAAACTACAGAAATGTAGTGCTTAGTGAGTAATTATTGTTATAAATTATTACTGTCGCGCATCGCGCTAATCATATTGTGCTAGAGAACGAATTAATGAATACGAATAAAGCGAGATTTTCTAACAAAACCTGAGCAATTCTTCGGACAGTTCTCACTATGCATTCATAGATGGCGGTAACTGTGTACTAACTTTGTACGCAGTAGTTAGTCGGTTAATTTTGCTTATGCATCTGCAGAAAAAAGGCACCTTCAAGTTTTTGTGTAAGCAAGCAGTGCCCATGGAATGGACACTCACTCGTTCATTTCAATACGTATACCTGTTCGGTTTTCTCTTCTGACTAACTATAACGAGATGCTGCTAAATCCACGTATTGATGATACACAATTTATAATTGCGTTGTGCCATTTTAGTAGACGCAATTTGTTTACACCGTTAAATTTCGATCTATGGACATGGACACATTAATACATTGGATAGGTAAAAGACTTACAGCTGATCCAATTTATGTGAGCCCTAGTTAGTGCACATTATGAATTAGAATATACGATTGAATTAGCTTATGATAGTGTAATCTTTTGGTATTAAAATTTTAAATTTTAATTAAATGGTAAATACCAAGTCTATGGCTTTTGTTTTCAGTTTACTGCATGATTATACTTACGTTAGGTGCGTAAGATATATTGACCAAGCCTGAAACTTCGCATTATTAAACAAACTCGTATTAGAGTAAATCATTGATTCCAATAGAGTGCGTAATTTATTTCAATATTTTTATTAAATCAGTACATTAATACTAAATAATATCTTTAACTATTGCTGACGTAATGTTCCAGAGTTCCATTGTGTTTTAAGTGAAACGTTTAAGTTTGAGTTGTTAATTCTGAATTGTTTTTAAAGTGTTTTCAGTTTCCTATTGTGCAAGGAATTGAGAAAGCCATTCCCATTGCAAACATTAGCAATATTTATTTGTTTTGATTGTGTGTCAGTACGTTGTGAACTCGTTTCCCAGTTAGTCACGTTTATCTGTCACATGGCAAGTTAGTTGGTCCACATACTCATTTTTCCAGGTAATAGAAATTGCATTTTTTCGTATTTGTATGTTGCGTCTATTGGACTTTGCCCTGTAGGTAGAAATATTGCATACAAAATATAAGGTTAGGTTAACCTTCCTTCCCATAAGGACAGTTTACAGCTAGGTTTTCAAGTTAGTTATTTGGTTGGTTAGAAGATGAGATTTTATACAGGTTGTTTGACATTGCAAGCTAACTAACCAACTAACTGCAGATTCTCATTGCCACAGACAGGCGAAACCATATGCATTGTTGGGTTGTGTTATCTGTCTGTATTTTGTTTTTTGCACACATGTTTTTTATTTGCATTGCATTTTGCACTCCTGTTGACTAACTCAATTTCAGTATTCGAGTAATAGAGTTGGGTTTGAGAGACTTTGTATGCTGAATGCACAAAGCACCAGCTTTCCTCATACCAAAACCATAGTCATGAGATCATTCTTGATATTCCTAAGGGAGTTTGGGATTACTTGTCGACTTACGTCGACGACAGTCGACAGACGACCCCAGTCGACGACGACGTCGTACGACTTACGACTTAAGACAAACGAGTACGATTGAAATTCACTTTTTTCAGAGCTACCAATAATACGTACACTTCAGCCATGGTGTAAACATTGCTCACTCACTGCGCATTATATATAACATTAACCTTTTTTATCAAGTCACCAATGCCCCTAGTTAAAAACCCAAACCATTTTTATCATGATTTGTTAATGAAATCGTAACTAATGACGTTGAATCGGTGCAAGCATGTTGTGGGTCAACATCTTCATAACAAAAATATCCAAATAAGCTCAAAAGTCTCAAATCTCTCAAACTACTAACTAGTAAAAACTAATCACTACAAGTATATATGCAATCATTCCAGGGGCAAATTAACATAACCACGGTCCAAACTAACTAACTAACTAAGTAACTGACTAACTAACTATATACATAATCACAACTGACACGAACCGTAGTAAAAACGTACTCACATGTGTACGTCAAATGTCCAACGTTTTTACAACATTACGTAACTGCCGTCACGTTAGAGAACAACGTGCCATCGCCATCATATGAATTAGACATGCAGCACATAGTACACAAACATAATGATTTTAAATCCTCAAGTTATATACAGTCCTTAAAGATTACCCTATTGTTTGGTGGGCGTATTGGAAACGATTTTTTACCAGATATATGGTTAGTAATAGTACGCTGCAAGTTGCATGCATCTCGTCATATCATAAAACAAAACGCAAGAAATGCGCAAAAATGCACGAATGGATGATACGATAGTAGCTAGTAGCTAACTATGAAACTTCATGTTGGTTTATAAAGCAGGAAAACTTTGGAGAGGCAAACACATCATTTTTTAGGGTACAACGGTGAGCAGTACTGTTTTTTGCTAGTGCACTGATGATTTTACTAGTTATACACAGTTTGGATTGTGTGTGTAGTGTAGAACTACTACTACTTACTTTTTACTTAGCTTTTTACTGCGCTAACGTTCTTGCATTGCGCACACAACATAGCAACAAAGAACAGCTGATATCACCTTGTGAATAGGCTTGTGTGATCAACTCCCTACATTCTCTATCTCTATATTCATTGCTAGTGTGAGTTCCCAGTCCTTTTTTTGACTTTGCTCAGAGCAATAGATCGCTAGCTGCAGCTGATAATAAAATCAATTTTGTTAGTTGCTGCAATAAATTGACTGTCTGACTAACTAACTATCTTTTCCAGTTCTCCTTCGTGTGGTTTCGTTTTCTCGTCCAATATGTCGTCAGCTGCAGTGAAAATTTGTGCTGGGGGTTCTACCATTGCCCCTGTGGTGTGGGGAACGCCCAATAGCAGTCCAGTGGCCCATGGTGATAATGGGAGCCCTGTGATGTCGCTAAAGGATATTATTGCGGAGCAAATGGCAGACCAGATTCAGGAGGATGAGTTTGACTCTTATGTCAAAGAGAGTTATGAGGACTTCTCCATGGATGAGTTGAAAGGGGACTCGGAACCTTTTGAAATCGTTCCGGCTGATAAAGATGACACGGATACTGGTAAGTTTTTACAACAGCTTGATTTTTAAAGGTGATTTTAAAGGTTGCATTATTAGTTTCAATTTGAGTGGCAATAGGCATTGCATTTATCCAATTGTGGGGTTAAATGTGTCTAACACATTTTGTTATCTAAAGTTTTAAGGATTTTTGTCGACATTTGCCATCGAGTTGTATGTCATATCGTATTTATTGGCAACATAAGAGTATTTTTGTTATATAAGCTTCTATAGTGATTTAGTGAATCAGTAAAAGTTAGGTGTACATGATATAGTATACGGGCCTCCACAGCTACAGCTACACTTATCATATGACGCAAGCTAAAAACAAGTTTTTTATAATATCTATTTGTTGTTGTAAACAAAGAATCGGACTCTGAATTCTCATTCGCCCTGGATGATGAAATGGACCATTGTGATGCACTAGGAGCTGAATATGAAGCAAAACATTTGGACTTTTATTTGTCGGACTACTTCTCGAACAAAGTTTGTAATTCACACATAAGACAGGAAAAATTAGTTAGATAGCTAGTGGCATATACTAATCTGTCCATTCGTAATGTTAGGGCCATAACCCACAGCTGAGAAAAAACAAGTCTGAGCATATCAAAAAACGGAATGCTAAACTGGAAGGGAAGCTCACATCTTTGGATGTGAAAACAAAGCAAATGATTATTACGATGATGAGGAAATCTGTGATCAAAGGATTCTTTGCAAATCTTGCTTCTGACAAGAATTCCATGACTTTTGGAGTTTTTGGTGGATCGTAAGTCTTATATACTTTATCTTTAACTTTTTTTTGCGTAAACATGTTGTAAAAACTTGCATTGCCTAAATTAACTAACTACTTTAGATGCAAAAGCAAATCTGGGGAGCTGATAACACTCCCTGAGCATTGCTGTATGCGTGTGTTCATCCGAGCTGTGGATCCTGTAGAAGCCAATGAAAACAGTAACGAAAAAGGAAACAAACGAGATAAGAAGAGCAATAGTACAAAAATCAAGTTGCAAATCGTCCCATCTCAGGCCAAGAAAGAAATGAATCGTTTGGTTCGGATCAAAGAGGCTGGAGTCCCTTGCCCCGCTGTCGTTTTGATGAGGAAACATATTTTGGTTTCCGAGTTTTTGGGCGAAAATGCTGTGCATGCTGCTAATCTCAAAAATGCCCCTTTCCATGACCCCTCCTGTGGACTCAAGGATCCACTCAGGACTGCATATGAACAAGTTGTCCAGGTTTGTTCTTTTGCGATTTTTCCAAAGGACTTTAGCTGTAGTTAATTTTTTAGTGCTTCAGAACCCGCAATCTAGAAGATTTGAGAGCTTTAGGTTACAAACTCTAAAAAATTTCTGCATGCGCATCTGTATGTGTGCTAACAAGTAATCATTTTATGTTTAGATTCTCACAAAACTGTACAACGAGTGCAAAATGGTGCATGGAAACCTGTCAGAATACACGATTTTCTGGCACAAGAATCAATGCTACTTGAAGGACGTGGAAGATGTATTAGAAGTGAGTTCTGAGAACCCGTCAGATTCCAATGAAGCCCTATACAGGGATTGTACAAAAATCTTCGAGGTGTGCTTTCATCTAGTTTTACGATGTGTGAAAAGACCATGTTTTTTTTAGTACGAATAATGATTGCTTGTATTTTTTGCAGTTTTTCTCAAAGAAGGACTTACAAGGAATCCAAACCCCGGATTCTTTGTTTCAAGAAGTCACAGGCTTTAAATATCCCTCGAAAGAGAAAGCCAAGTTAAGCAAGAAAGGGGTGCCCACTTGCAATATGGATGAAATATGACGCTTTTGAGTTAACATTGTCTAGCCTACCTACACTTGAAGTTAGTTAGTAAGTTCACGTTTCTTGAAAAAAAATCTACACGTTATATGTGCATGCATGTTGTCCTTTACTCTCCTTTTTGTTTTCGTCGCATTCGCATTGTAAAAAATATTGTGTATAGTGGTTTAACTTTAGCTATTTACATAGGTCAACGTAGTTAGATAGTTAGTTAGTTGTGATAAATAAATTACTTGAGTTAACTAACAACTAACTTCGCAAATAATCGCAATATGAAACAAAACTTACTGACTACTGCCAATAATAAACAACCAAGCGATAAAAAAATGTACACAAATGTATTTAAAAGTATCCAAATAAATGATGGTATAACGTTATTGTGAACATTTTAGACAATACAAAGTGTAATTATTTTGTACGCAAAATAATATTTTGTGACCTCAAAGCGTTCATTAACCGAGTAGCGATAATTAGCATGCAGATACATTGGGATTGCACATTTTTAGTCTCACCACGATTTTAGTGTTTGGTGGCAAAACGAATGCATGCATGTTTTATGCATGTTATTATGACTTTGGTTTCATTCATCAAATGTTGTAGTGTTTGCATGTACTTTTGCAACATCCTTAAAAATGTATTGTTGTTTCATATAGTATAAATTGGGATGCACGTGGGATATTCGTTGATAAGACAAGGAGAAGGGAATGCATCAACGAAACACTTACAGCAACATGAAGTTTGTACATGTTATTGGGAGATTCGCTTGGCCATCATAGTAATGTAGTTAGTTAGTAGTGGTCAATGCTTTTTGGTAACTAACTTTAACTTTGCTAGACATCATCTCGTGAAATACAGCTTTGTTTTGCGTGCTTGATGCATGTTTGCTTTATATCCTTGAACGCAGTAGTTTTATCCATTGGACGGAATCAGGAATCAGTGGACAATGAAACAGCTGTTTCATCAATTCTTTTCAAGCTCCAAGGGTCATCCACACTTACTGGTCAGCTCAATAACTTGCTTTACCCAATAAATGGAATAAACAGACCGTACGATAGGAATTAAATTGCTTTTAGAGCATGCATCATTCGTTAGTTTGGTGATAAGTTAGGTTAGGTTTTATACATTTCAGAGATGTGAAATGAAATACCTCGGCATATTAGATATCTCATATTTATTTAGCAAGATATAACGGTCATCCATTTGCCATATTAGTTAGTTTAGCTGTAGCGAATACATTATTATGAAGTTCCTTGCAAACAAATGAAATGCTGCGTTAACATGCGAAGTTCAATAGCGTTTTGAAAGATAAAATGGACTGGAGTAATAAACCAGTGAGGTTTTTTTACTTTGTTTAATTGCTGTGGACAATCTTGCTGCAGTCTTTTAATGTCTATATGAGATCCACGGGATCCAATGCAGTCAGTTGACGAGCTTAAATGAAAGTTAACGGCACAAAGCTACAATGATGGCGATGTGGTAAGAAGACGTGAATAAATACAAATTAGGATGCCATTTCCACAAGGCTTTTGACAGGATCAACTATAATAATAATGCGTCTCACCTTGGGCTCTATGAATTCAAGTGTGTCAACGTGTAACCTGTAATATTTCACCCTCAGTCATTTTAATAACTCACATTCTAGAGTATGTGCTTCAAACAATTAGTATTTGATATTGGTTAGTAATGAATGTAAAGGAAGAATTCTGCAGCAATAGCATCTTTGACTGGTTCTTATTTTTGCTAGTATCATCAGTTTTTCTATACACACGTTATATCACTAACTAAGAAAATAATAACATTTGAAAAGGAATACATATATCATGTTTTTTGAGAGCCAGTGCAGAATCTTCTCATCATATTCACAAATTGATTTGCTAGTTTAAAAGTAACCACAACTACAATTTGATTTTCAGCATGTCCTACAAATCTTACAACTGAGTCTTCTGATATCCCTTTCTTTAGTATATGACCATGTCGTACGATTGCTCTACCACTGTAATTCGTGAAAATTGAATGATCACAAAACTGTCACTGTTTTTATAAATGTACAAGAAACTCAAAACTTACATGTAAAAGTCTGCTACGAGGGAAATGCCGCATTGAATGGTTTTGGTCAAAGCTCGTTTGCCCTCCATATTGAACAAGGCTTTTACCGCTTGGATTCCAAGTTTGCAAGAGCCAAGAATTGGGATAGCGTCCATGAAATCTTCTTTCGTAAAAAATCTGAAGTTCGCCGTGTCTGAAATATAAACAAGTTTCATATTGTATGGTTGTGGTTCGTTTGGTTACAAATACTGCAAGTGATTGATTGGGAAGGGTACCAAATTGTTTTTTTGGTGTCGCTGGAGGTGTTTTCTTCTCCACTGCAGGTTCCATTTCTTGAGGAGGAGTTGCAGCTTCTGCAAAAAAAAACATACATATTAGCTTTAACAATGAACTTTAACATTAAATTGTCCATAAAACAAATTAAATGCATGCTAATTATCCAAATCCAGTATAATCATAAACACAAGCAGCAATTAATTAAGTCTTTAATTTTTGTTTAGCTGAAAACAGGGAAAAATGTAGTTAATATTATTACTACTTGGTTTGGGTAAAGTGAGGAACTAAAACCTGCGATCTAGGGATAAGATGGCTTGCACGAATGATTCAAGTCGCATGCGCAACTATGGCGTCACTTGAATCTTATTTGATTACCCTACCCTGGGATCTCAGTTTAAAATTGATTGTTGGCTCCCCAGGGTGAATTGGGTGAATTAAGGTTGCTGAAGGTTGTTGATTCTATTTACTAATTAAACTGAAAATAATTTTTAACCAACTTCTCTAAACAGCGGCTAGAACTAGTTTCTTCTATTCCACACGGAAGTTATAAAATGTGAACAAAGTTCAAAATACCGATAGCTGGCAAAGCGATTTCAATCCGAAAAAAATATTCACCAGTAGGAGGAGATTGATCAGGATAGTTGAACGAGCTCAAACTATTGCTCATATTGTTCCCCTTGTCTTCTCTGTCATTTTCACTGCCCCCATTATTTGAAGACACGATTTCGTAGTCATCCATTACTGGGGTTGTAACCCACTTTGGTCTTTTTGGTTCCTCCACCTCTTCGTCTCCCTTGTTATTTTCTTCTTCATCAGGTTTACTGATAGTATCCTCAATCTCTTCCTTTGTCTTGTCCTCAATTTTCTCCTCTTCTTCCTTTTTCAGTTCTTCCACTTCCTCTTCAGATTTTAATTCAATTTCCTCTTCTTCTTCTTCCTCCTCCTCTTCTTCTTCTTCTTCAGATTCTACTTCTTCTTTAGATTCGTCTTCCTCTACCGGGACCGGATCGTTGGCAACTTTCCCATGTAATTTACTCCCATTTGGTAACTCGATGAAATATTCAATTTTAGTTGGTCGCAGTCCTTGTTCTGTCTCATATTCCAATCGTACCACCATTTTGATTTTCTTCCAGCTTTTCATATCTTTTGCTTCAGCGTATGCAGCTTCTTCTGCTTCCTTCCATTTTGTGCTGTCGAGATTGGGACTTTTGGGGAAAAGATTTACAGAGTCAGTTCCAATTCCTCCAAGTCTTTTTGAAATTATGTGGCCGGCTTGGTCACTTTTTACTCCCCTTTGTTTAGCCCATTTGTCCCAATCGGGCGTAGTGTCAGTTCCTGTTCATTCATATAAATTATTATCTACGGGATGAACATTGTGTGTTGTAATTTGTAGTTATTAAACCTTGATTCACATGTGTAGATTTGATTTCCGCTGATACATATTCGACTCGCCCATCATAACCTAATTGGTACGTATCAATGGGTCCTTTGTCTGAGGGATAAAAACTTCGCAATCCACGAACCGGACGTATTGTAATCATTTTAATGTGAAATAGTACTTCGAATTTGTGTAACTTCCTGTGTTCACAACTAAATAAGTTTATTTGATTCTTATATTCTTTTTGGTTTTGCCAATTTAAATTCTTATCTCCTGTTATATTTGTACTTTGTAGGACAGTGTTTTGGCAATTCAGTCAGTGGATAGCTATGAGCCTATACGCAACCTACCACAGTGTATGCAAACATTGTGTATGGAATTTGCACGATCTAATAGTTAGTCAGTTTTGTTCATTGCCGATTTTATTTTTAGATTTTCTAGACAAACTGAATGAACTGGTGCCAGATTTGTTTTACATTGTGAGATTTCAGTCATACAGGACTGCATGCAAAATCTTGTGTTATTAGGATTCGAGAAATTGCATGAATGTGAGATGAGATTTAAAAGAGGACAAGAAGTTGACATTCAACGATTTATCACGGAATTTGTACTTATTGGATCATAACTAAAGAGAAACTATGATTTCGAGGAAAATTTGTATCAACCAACTTCTGTATAGCTAACTGATAAATTCGTAGGTAAATAATTGGTGAAATAAATATGCACACAACTTGTACAAGAATCTTGCAGAATGATTTATTAGATATGCGTTTGGCAACCAAATCAACATAGTCACGCATGTTCCCAAATGCGTGTGACGGCCGTTTTCGTATACATGATTTCCAACTCAAATTCGTCTACACACAATAATTATCTACATGCGTAATATCAAACTGTTCAACTAATTGCACATGCACTTACTCACCACAAGTACCACAGCTCTGAAGTCACTTACTCATTCATTATTTATTGTATTGAGTGGTCATTACATTGCGAATAACAAGAAGAGCAATGAACTGGATTATTTGCGTAAGAATAATGCCATTAAATAGTTAAATAAAGCTAAGCAGTCGAAAAAACAAGGATACAATTGACCACATTGTGCGAAAGAGTGTCTTCCGTTTTCTGCTGAAGGGAAGGACCTACATCATGAAAAAAAAAAATTAATTTATAGACGTAATGCTTACAATAAAAGCAGCTTTTGCATTGTTAATTACCCGAAAAGCCACAAAAAAGGCAACGCAATATTTCCATAATGCCTTGGATCACGATGAGCTTCACAAATAGTTTTTTCCAGACAGATTTCCCAGTCTAGTCCGATATTTTGAGACACTTCTTCCGGAAAAATTCTTTGCTCCAAGAAGGTTAACAAACTAATAGGATTTTGGGAATTCAGTGACCGCAAGCCCAAAGGGCGGAAATATGTGATCATTACTGGGACCGCCATAGTTACTATCCAAGCGACCATGCTGAAAAGGCCGAGCACTGCCTACAAAATTTAATTTTTGGTAGTAAACAACATGGCATGCTTATATTTTCTGTCCAATTTTACCTGAAATGCTAAATGAAAAGTAGTGCCAGTCTCATCTCCTAACGGAAGCATAACTTGAAAACACGGGACAATGTAGTTTGTAGTAACGTTGAACAATCGCTTGCCAAATACTTGGTCCAAGAACTCAGTGACCGGGAAATCAGGTTTTTCACCATGTTTTTGAAGCAATGCTGAAGCACCTGACAACAGATAATCTGAAAAGGATTTATCATCTTCAACTTCATCTGTGTGTCGTTTTTTTCGGTTCAAATTGTGTTCAAAGCATTTCAAGAAATCCTTGGGTTCAGAACACAGATTGCTTCCTATTTTTTCACTAGCAGCAATTTTTATTGAAAGAATTACAAGGAACTCAATGAGAAATAAATACAGCACCGAATTTTGATTATTGTTTTTTGATATTTTTAACAGATTCATCGTGGTGAATGAATGTATGCTGTATGCAACTATTTGAATGATATAGGAAGGATTTCTTCTATAGGCAGGTTCTTAACCTTTTAAATATGTGAGTGATGCAAATTGATACCGTTTTGATTAGCACGTCAGATTGCTTATTCATTGCTTTTTATTTATAGTATGGTGAGTACGTAAAATTACGTAACAAGCTTCATGATATAATTATACTATTGATAATGCCTACAAATGTTAAAAAACGCTAAAAATGATTCAGATAGGTAAACTTGGAGGAAGAGGCAATGGATCACTTAAACTTGCACTTATTCCATCTGACGTATCAGCAAAAGTAACTTTTTTGCTATCCAAACTATTTCTTTTGCTTCTGTCTTCATCTGCTGGATTACTATTACCTTCTTTTGTATTGGATAGTACAGAGTCTTTAGCTTCCGGAAACTTCTTCATGACCGGCATTTCAGAATGATCAGGCTTTGAATCGGAAGGCGAGAAGAATAAATCGTATGCAACCACAGCCATCAAATGGAAAACTAAAAATGCATTCACTCCTGATGTTGTGGTGAAAATTTGGAGATATCGTACGTTTGCTGTCCCATATTGTATTTCTAATACTGTGGCTGTGACTAAAAGAGGAATTGTTGCTAACTGGAGGAAAAGTACGAATATTTCGTGACTTTTGATTTTCTGCAAAAAAAGGTGGCTTCAAAACAGACTAAAATTCAATCATAAATTTGTTCTATGAGATTAATTATTGATTGAAATGCACTTACACTTACCACGTAAAGACCTGCACACGAGCTGAAAATTTGAATAGCGGCACTACACATTGCTACTGAAGCAGCAATTTTCAAAACCATCAAATCCTGAATTAGATGATGATTTCCCTTATGCTCTTCAAAAAATTGCAAGGCTTGGTTCATATCATCTGTGACTTTAAATACAGAATGACCCATTAGGAACACTACGTAGGATTCATCTTGAATTATCATGTGGATTACAAATGCTGTCACGGCTATTTGTGTTAGTCCTAAAGTCTGAAAATCGTTAAAAAGACATATACAATATTCTAGACAATTTAATTGAATAAATGTTGGTTTACTTAACTTACCAATGAAATAGAGTAAATAATTTGTGATTGATACCAATTAAGGGCCTCAAAAATCCCCATTTTTCATTAGTTTAGAAATTATAGCCGTTTTCAAGTGCTACTTTTAGAAAAATACTATAAAATTATTATGATAAAAATATTATAAAATTCACTTTGCGGTAGAATTTATATCAGTGATAACTATTGCATTGAAAGTCAATAAAAATAACACACTTCCGCGTTTCATCTTATGAAATGAATGAAACAAAGTCAAAATATTATTGAACTGCATACGGAAAACATTTCTATAGTTTTAGTTCCAGGAACTCTTAACTTTCTTTTCTGCATGAAAATGTGTTTGCTTGTGGTGGACGTCAGTTGTGGTTTCATTAAGTTGTTTCAAAACAATGAGTTTGCCATATCAGGTTATTTATTGTACGCAGAGTGTGTGAAATACAAGATTGTTTGCATTTGACTCCATACATTCATCAAATTAAATATTATAACGCTATTTTGTGATCATTAGCTGGAGCTCTCTCATCAAAACTCTGAATCCATCCATGAATTCTTCTGCACTTGGAAGAATTTGGTCTGGAGGTAATAAATGTCCATATTGGCCTTTATCACGCATTTCATAAGTGAATGTCAAAGGTGTATTGTATGTTTCTTTAACCCAGTCCATACTAATTCCATTTGCTACGTCTATTTAAAATGTATAAATTCAAAATCATTTTTTTCACCTTAAAAAATGCAGTTAAGATAATCTTACAGAGCAAATCCACAACATTGCCAGGTTGGAAAATCGTTCCATATTTCTCTGCATGAGCATCAGCAGCTAATCCTCCAATTCTCATCTAAAAATTTTACCCGTTGTACTTGAATAAATTTAAGCTTTACACGTATTTTTACTTGCATAAATTACATATTCATCATAGTCTGGAATACGATCGCTAGAATTTCCGAAAGGGATCAAAATGTATTGACCAGAACTATGTAAACTCAAATAGAAAACCAAACGGTCCGAAAGTTCGTCAATCATGTTTCCCATGGAGGCACATTCGGGCTCAGAAAACGGGTATGCTCCTCCATATGCATTACTACAGGGGTTGTCCGATGCACCAGGTGGTTCTAAAATGCCATACAAAATTTGACATTGCAAAAACAAATTGAAGTATGAAAAATTACCCAAATGATGGAAATCAAAGTTCCTATTTGGATCAGCTCCTATGCAGGAAGATTCATTTGAAATGGATCGAGTTTTTCTCCACAATCGGTCCTGCAATTTTAGCATGCATTACATTTCATGACACATGGCAGTACTGAGCATATATTTTTGCGATTTTTTACAGTATTATGTGTGTATTCATATCCATCAGGATTGGCCACAGGCAAAATGTAGAAATCAAAGTTGTTCAGCCATGATTGAATTTCCGTATCTTGCTCATTGTTTAACAACTCGTTGATAAGATATGTGCACACGGCCCCAGTGATCCATTCTCTCGAATGAATTGCTATAAATAATGGCAAAACAAAACACACAACGTTCAACATTGTTATGTAAGAAGAAATAATGTAAAACGGAGGAAGTGATTTCAGCTCACTGGAATCAATCCAAATGGCAGGTTTTGTTTCATTTGATTTACTAATGGTCAACATTTTCATTTCTCTGCCTTCGTACGATGAGCCAATCGAGGAAGTATACGCATATGAGGAATGTTCTTCAGCATTTTGTTCAACAAATTCAAAAATCTAGCGAAAAATTGTATTTTAGATTTCACGTCGCGATAAAGGATGGTTATGGGTTTACAAATATAATTGTTCATACATCAGCTAAAGGATAATACCGATCCCACTCGAGTCGGCCGTCACTGATTGTTTTCGAATTCACTTTTTGCTCATCCATCAATCTAACGTTGCAGATATATCGTTAGTAAAAACATTTATTTTTAATACTGTTTGTAGACTGTTTCCTTACTTTTGAATATCGTCAATAACGAGCTCCATAGGTATCCCTGATTTGTCTAAAGTTTCTAAGAACTCGTCTGAAGGATGGATAACTATGTCTGAAGACTTCCCAATCATTGCAACAGGTCCATCAGTGAAATGGTACTGTGTATGACATTCGAATAAAAGTTGCTGTTGTAAATGAATAGAGATTTTGTTTTGAACTTGTTACCTCGCGAGAATCTGCCGTCAAAATCATCTGAACATGTTTTTCCGTCGCTGGGGTTAAACGATACACTTGATAGCCATCATAGCGAACTCTCTTAGCGTCAGTAATCGCAATAATTGCCAAAACTAAGGCCAAAGTGGATTTCAAATTCATTTTTATTCTGTGGATTAGTCCTGGAAACAACTCCAATCAGTGTTACATGAGAAATGAAGATAATCAACCCAAATGGGTGAAACCATTCATAACACATTTTTATCGCACAATCGCACACTTGTCAAATCGGATTATTGCTACAAAAACAATAAATTGTCCCTGAACTTAGCTACAAAATAAAGCCTGCAAAACCAAAACATGTGAATCGAGACATTTTCGGAACATTGTGAATAGCATGAATATTTATTTTAGAAAATCTATAAAATTTTCACTGAATTTACATCCCGAAGGACCTCGCATTACTTGCTTATGATACATTACGTATAGGTTTAGGTTGCCATGGATATACAATTCCAAGAATACAAAACAAAAACTTCCTCGAAAAAATGCATAATCTCAATCTTTTACCCTATTCTCCTAACCCATCCAAAAAAAGTCTTTACTTCTCATACAAACCTTACCAAAAGTTAAGAAACTAATACATGTTATCAAAATGCAACGCCAAATACCATATTGGAACGATTTAAACGCGACTGGTGAGCCTAACGCTGTAACCCTTACAAAATCTTCGCGTCAAACTGCAATCCCTGTGAAAAGATGCAGATCCGGAACACTCAGCCAGTCAATAATGAACAAATCTATGGAAATGAATAGCCCTGAAAACAGTTGTTCCCCAAAAAGTTACACACTTAATGATTCCCCACTACTGAAAAACAAAGCATTGCACAGTTCGATGGAGAATCTAAGAAAGCCTAGAAATCATAGAAGTGATTCACTTCTTAGAGAATCGGCATCCCAGGCGAATAAACAGTGCGCAATGGAAGCGCAAAACAAAGCATTGGCTGAAGAGAATTTCCTTCTTATGAGCATTTTGGAAGATAACAGGAAGAAGACTTTAGTGCTCAAAGTTTGCATTGCGTTAACTCATGCAGCAATTGCGCGCCGTGGGAAGAATATTGAAGATTTGGAGGGAAAAATTAAGTTGAAAAGAGAGGAATGCGCCGCTAGACTGATTTTGCATCATTTGTTGTTAAATTCCTGGAGGAATAAAAAAGCAGATTTGGAACGTGCTACTGAAGAGAATTTTCAACTTGGGAAAACAGTGAGCATTTTTTTTTACTGGTTTTGAAAGCCAAGATCTGCTAACGTGAAATATAAATGCATGCGCATGTTTTTAGATGGAGAATTTAGCATTGCAACTGAGAATTGTGCGCCACTTGCAAAATACAGAAAAGGAGAGAAATACAGAAAAAGCAAAACAAATTGCGGAACTACAGGCTCAAGTTCGAGTTTACCAAGATGAGACTTCTAGAGCCACTGGAGTAATTTTTCATCAATGTCAAATAAGTTAATTAGTTGATAAACGATTTTACTCACGAATGTCGTAATTTATTCAGGCCATAGAGAAAATGGAAGATGAGCTAAATTCAATGCAAGGCCGAAGCCAAGCATTAACTGAGGAAAATAATAACATGAATAAGGAAACAGGAGTCTTACGTGAGAAATGTATTTTGCTACAAAGGCATTTAGAGACACAAATTAAACAAAAAGACAGCTTAGGAAATGAAAATACAGTTTTAAAACAAAAGGTACATATAAAATTATCAGTTATGATAATGTAAATAAGATAAGAAGATAATATAAACCGCTTTGTAAATCAATGATATTTAGGTATCTCAACTGTCGGAAGAAGTTAAAACTTTAACAGGGCAATTTCAAAAATTGCATGATGAAGCCACATCTTTAGAATCAGAATGCTGGGAGCTCAAAATTCGTATGGAACGAAAAGATGAAGCAATCAAACGAATCAGCTCAACTAGTGAGCAATGGAAAAAAGAAAATGCCCAGCTCAAATTGTTAGTTAGACCTCCCACAATATAGCTCACCAGTTCTACCTACCGACTACAATACCCTATTCTAATTCCAAATCCAAACGAATTTTTCTTTTCTAGACAAAAAGAAGCCTTAGAAGGAGATTTAACGGTAACTAAAGATAAGCTGGACGCCAGTTTTTCAGAGAATTCTCAAATTGTCAAAAACTTGCAACTTACCAAAAGTCAATTGGAGGACCAAAGTCGGCGCGTAGATATATTAGAGGAGGATTTACAAAGCAGCAAGTAAGTTCTACTTCTTAACTTTCTCCATACTCCAGTTCATGCCTGCTTGGCTTATGCCATCAGCCAAAGCTAGATCATCTCATTAAACAAATTTAAATATTAGAATCTTGAACGCCACCTTGCGAAAAGATCTGTTACGATCCAATTTGAAGAATGTTCAACGCCGAAGGGAATGGGGCAACGCTTTATATTTCTTTGTGAATCCAGTTGGAGCGTTGCGGCGCTATTATTCTAATGGTGATAGAAATAGTAATGAAAACAAAATTAGCTGTCCTAAAAGAAGACATCAACGGAGCCAATCCATGACCATCACCCCTCAAGTTAAGGCTTTAAATCGGTGCTCGTTATAACTCACCATAAGGGAACAATTTACGATGCTTTGATAACATACTAAATGTAATTGAGCTCAAGAGGTTGTCAAATAGTAGCTATAGGAATTGAACAAGTTTTCAGTATGTATGTTATGTATATCGAAAAGTTGTGAGTTTCTGGTTTTTCATTGATCTGCCAAATGTAGTGTTTTTTATAATTATGATAGTAGAGGTGGATTTCGGACGAAAATAAATGAAACATACAATAATCTCAGTTTATTTCACAATTTTTTCTCAATCTTGTGGATAGACTACACCCACTTGCTTTCGAATGGATTCTACGATCTCGGCAATCAGTAGGGACTCTTTATGGAAAATAATTGGAGTTTCCAACAGTCCTGGATATAAAATTCACATTGCATTTAACTTCAATTTAATTCTCAATATTATGATATATTTAAAAACTCACCGCTTCGAACACACCGTTTGATTTCATCACATTGGTAATTGAGTCCAGCACTGTTTGTGAAATTGAAACTATCAGCTGAACCATTACCTGGTAAAGGGAATTCTGTGGCCCCTTGGGCTGTGGTGATTTTCGTGGGGCACCAAAATGGATATTCCATCTGAAATGGATACAAAGATTTATTAGGTGTAGTTTATAATCAACTTCAAAGATTTTGGTACAAGGTATAGAAATAGATATACTGTAACTGTAACCAAATAAGCCAACCTTGATAGTCCCTTTAGTACCAAAAACAAATGCCTCATTATTCATAGCAACTTTGGAATGAGCAACTAACGTAGCAGTCCGGCCATTGGCATAAATCAATGTGGTGCTGGAACTTTCATCTACACTATTGGAATTCAAATGGCCCCCTGTGATGATTTTTTCCGGCTTTTCACCCCTGAAAATCAATGTGGCGAATTGGACAACGTAGATTCCCACATCTAATGCTGTGCCACCACCCAGGGCTTTGTTTCTATGTAATAGAACATAAGGATATTATGACTGGACTATACGATGGTATAGAATTTTTGCGCACGGAGAATTTCGCTTACTGAACTCGATCCACATTGGACATATTACTTCCAAAAGTGGCAAGAACTTGCACAGGCTCGCCAATGGTCCCCTTTTCTATTTCTTCTGTAAGTTTTTTGTAAGCTGGAAAAAATCTGCTCCAGATTCCTTCAGAAAGGAACAGTTTCTTTTCTTTGGCATATGCAATCAATTCCTGGGTTTCACGGAGATTCATTGCCATTGGTTTTTCACATAGGACGTTTTTCCCGTGATCTAGAGCCAATTTGCTCAACCTCAGATGTTCCGGGTTAATATTCCCCACATAGGCGATTTCTAAAGTTTGAAATTTTTGGTATAGAATATCAGATTTGTGCAAAATGTACTTTTTTAAATCTTACCAACTTCCGGATCTTTCAGTAACTCTTCATACGACCCATAGCATTTGGGAATATTGTATTTCGTGGCAAACTTTCGTGCATCATTATAATGCTGAGATGCGCATGCCACAATTTTGTGATTCCCAGATGGTAATAAGTAGCTCAAGGATTTGATGAAATCGTTAGCAATATTTCCGGATCCTAAAAATCCCCATTTCAGAGGTTCACTATTGTCACTACTGCTATTTGGTCCCATTTTGTTCCGCAGATGGTTTGTGGGCGAGTGACTTGAAACATGTAGTAAGTACTTTAGCATAGCACCATGTGAAGTATTGACTAGTGCATGTTTGGCAATAAGAATTATTTGCAGGTGTAGACTGACTAGACACACATCTGGTTTTGGCCAAAAGATTGTGATTTTGAGAAAAAAATCTGAGACAGGTGAAAAGAAAATCGATGAATAATGTATGAAATTGCCCTAACTATTGCCACGTATTGATAAATAAATTAATGATTAATAATTTCCCCCACTATACCAAAATAGTACCGAAAAATGTCCATATATTTGTCAGGGTTGTAGTGGAACAAGATGAAATCAGGCTCATAAAGTTTGTACAATTTTTGGACCAGATTTTTTGAAAGCTGGCTAAAATAAAACATATTTACATCGTCCGTCGGGCTAACATTTGAAGTATTTTCTAATGATGCACAAGTTGTACCATTCATATTTACATTATTTGGATCTGTCAAATTTAACTTGACATTTTGGAACTTCAAACTTGGTTTAGCTTTATTGTTCCATCGACTCAAGACATCTAAAACTTCTTTGTATTTAGGATGTTTAGAAGTTAAACTCAAAATATTGAAAACCACATCCATGTCTTTTTCCATTGTCTCTACTTTTAAAATGAGATCAAATTTTGTACGGCATGGATGGCAATCCAAATATATTGGTCTCCAATGTTGATCATGAATTCTGGGATCTACAGACAAAATGTATCGAACAAATTCTTGAAATGTCGGAACTAAATTCGTAAATGCATTTGGGTTGTCGAATTTCTCTCTGAGTTTTTTTGACCACAATATACCATGGACAAATTGGGATAGGATTTCTTCACGGCTGATTTTTTTCAAAGGGTTTTTAACATTATTTGGTACACATGGTTTTGGACGAAATGCCTCGATAATTTTTCTTGCGTATTTTTTATGATAGTATTCGCGTCCACGAACTCGTTCAATTTTATCCCGGTAGGCGGAAACCAATCGCTCAAATGGGTGACGAGCCACCACCATTTTTAAATGACGGTTTTTTGGGATTTGACGGCCAATATTTGGGGTCAGAAGCCGGAAATCTGCTGCTAGTTTCATCAATGTGAATTTTCCTTTTCTTACTTCTGATTCTGTTAGTGGTGTGAGAGCATTCACTAATTTGGTGAAAATTGACATCCAAGTTGTGGAGCCCGCTTTGAAAACTGGACACCATTGAAGGAAAACTGGTCTGTGTAAAAAATTGTGTTTTGAAACAGAAACAGAATTCCAAAATATGGAGAAACGAAAAAGAAACTTACTTGTAAACAGGTTCGTTTCCATTATTTTGTGAGTTCATATTCATTATCCTCACATATTTCTCATTACTGTAGTAAACCCATTTGTTTCGAAGTTTAGTTGTGTAAAGATATCTGGAATTTTTTGAGTTCATGCTTTTCCTATTCATTGATTCCGTTTCATTTTCTGATCTCAAGTAGCCCCCAACAATATCTTGGTAAATTTTCTTACAAGTCTTTTCTATTCCGATTTGTCGGGCTTGAAAATGTTTCTGTCCATCCAAAACAATAATTACTTTAATGAAAAGATTAACAATACAAGATTCTATGCATATGATTTTTATAGAACCTTAATACCAAATAGTCAATTGGGTCTCCATTTTCCGCTCTACTCGAAATGTTGTTTTCAATTTGAGTCAATTTTGAATAAAAACCTTCATTAACTGAAAATTGCAAATTGCAATGATTAACATTTCTACGGCTATCAAAAAGTCGACAGGTGTCCTCGGCAATGAAAGACCATAAAATGATAAATCCTGCGGAGCACAGAGTTAACAAAACAAGACTTTTGAAAGAGAGCCATTTGTATTTAACACACTGAAGTCTTCGATTTTCTTTCTTCATTTATATAAGGTGTGAATTCTGTGAAGATTGCAGAAGTCTACATTTGATAAAGGTTAACCAACTATGCATGGCAGACTAGACTTGACATTCTAAAATGATGGGTTAAAGTCAAAAGCTTACTATTAACTCAGCAAACATGCATTGCAAATTCATAAGTCCGCAGTCCATTTCAGCAAAGGAAAGTTTCCATCTCGCAATACTCGTAAAGTAAGTACCGCTAGTCAGTCGGAAAAGTTCATGCAAAATGCACGAGTTCGTATGACCAGTGCAATATCCGCTACCGCTACAAACAATGGATTCTAACTCAAGCTCTCATGCATAATTCAAATTCCGATTTAAAATTCATATATGCCGACCAAACGGGGGCTTCGGGCTTGCAATTCACAGATATTGATTCCCATTCATTTTGAATAATCATTTTGGCCCGTAATATAATGATACTAATTTTCATGTTGCAAGGGAAAACTGAGCTTTTAAAATTGACATGTTTGTTCATTCATGTGTAAGCGAACCAAAACAATTTGAATTTGGACTTGGGGCTGATTTTGACATTTATGACAGTTATTAAAATCAAAGAATTTTTCCGTACGATTTAAGAGATCTATAATAACGATAGAATCCACTACATTAGTATCATTTCACACGTTAATCTCAGGAAATACATCAAATGGCAAAAAATGTTCATCCTGTAGTCCGGTGTATTGGTCTTTAATGATTATAGAATTTTGAAAGCGCCCTGTGCCCAATGCATAACATTAGCATACGCAACGAATTCCAGCTATTAACAACTAAACTGCACCACTTGTACTAGGCGCTAACTTGTAGCATAGAGAGTAGGAGAGACCAAACGAGGGTATTTTCAATTCACCCGTAGTGTGGTGAATGTTGAACGGATTGATTTACAATTTGTGTGAACTCCTTTTTGTCGGGAAGTTGGTTTTAGTTGCATTTAATTTTAATTTGGATTTAAGGACGCCGATCCCTTGAATTGCTCAAGATGGTAAGAAGTTTTCTTATTTCTTTGCTTTATAATATTGTTAATGTTCTACTTGAATTTGGTGTTGTGAATTTGATGACAGAGCAACTTTTTGTGTTTTTTTTTCAGTCGGCACACAAAACTTTTAGAATCAAAAGGAAGCTGGCTAAAAAAATGAACCAGAATAGACCCATTCCTCAGTGGATAAGAATGAGAACGGGCAATACTATTCGGTAAGTCAAAAATCTATTCGTTTTGAAAAATTATTCGTGTCATTTTGATTTAGTTAATCAAGGATATGGAAACACTTAAATGATAAACCGGTGGTTTCGAAAATGTTTGGCCGGGATCAATTAGGCTAGTCTGGATTGATTATAATCCGTACTAGTCAAGTTTTACTGGTAAATACTAAATAGTAGTTGGACAGATATTTTCTTTTGTCATGTCCATTCTCATTAATATTAGTAGTTAGTTATATCGATCAGCATTCGAATTGGCTAAATATTAGTCACGGTTTACTTAAAGATTTTCAGTTAGATTTTGGTTGGACTGCGTGAAAATTTCAAATTCGGAAGAGATTGATTATGATGATTTGATGTAAATCAATGTATTAATTACTGCCTAACTGCTTATCTAATTGGAAATACGTTTTTTTGTCTAGGTACAATGCCAAACGTCGTCACTGGAGGAGGACAAAACTGAAATTGTAGACTAGTGAAGGAAATTTTTCATTTAGGATGTTAAGATGTCTTATCCTATCTAAAAGATCAGCAAATGCTTCGTACCTCACAATTCGACTTCTGTCTACATTTATTCCAAATATGAAAAATAAAATTCACTTGGGTGATGTTTGTGTTTGTTGATTTATAATTCGGCTGTCTTTATTGTATTATTATTCTATTACTCATTCTAACTCAGTGGCGTATTTCACCTTGTTTTGAGGTATGGGTTTTCGAAATAATTTTTTATAGTAATTCATTATTGCTATTGATTTAAAAAAACCTAATTGTATCTAGTGCTTAGTCCGATTTTTTGGTATGGGTTTAAACCCATAGAACCCATGGTGAAATACGCCACTGATTCTAACTTCTAATGTACGGTAAAGCAAAAGAAACGGTAGTATTTTGCACATGGACATCGACATGTTGTCATCGGAAACAAATGCAAGCGTAGATAATGCAAAACCTTGAAGCTTTTCATTTTAGTCTTCCCCACTAAAAACAAACTTTGATGGCTATATTCTAATTTTACGTTATTCTCGGGTTTTAATCTTATCTTCCAGTTACTGGACATACACATAACCTTTTCCTCACCGCCAAATAAATTATCCACATATGATTCCTGTCTACAGTAATTATGTTATTAATTAATTATATAATATATTCTCATTTGAGAGCTCAAACAGAGCAGTTGTGCTTTTTTGTTGCTCCTGAGACAAAGCTTTCCACTTGCTTGTTCCACAGCTTGTTTTGCATAAGATAAACAACAACTTTGCCTGACCATAGCCT
>Ga0210040_10002086_pt1 | contig 28819 bp, 28 predicted proteins | sample CryGeyCG12114_NA_FD_185462 | JGI IMG/M metagenome (GOLD analysis project Ga0210040, IMG submission 185462) | Groundwater microbial communities from aquifer - Crystal Geyser CG19_WC_8/21/14_NA (SPAdes) (version 2) | ecosystem: Environmental > Aquatic > Deep subsurface > Groundwater | place: USA...
AGGTGGACCTGAGGGGACCCCGTCACGCCGCACCACGGCGCTCCTCCTCGAATCACAGCACCGCTATCAATGCGAAAAGCGCCGCCCCTACGGGACGACGCTCTTCGCATTGGTGGACCTGAGGGGATTCGAACCCCTGACCTCTTCATTGCGAACGAAGCGCGCTACCAACTGCGCCACAGGCCCAAGTGCCCGTCAACACTAGCAGTTTCGAGACCGGTCACCGAACATCAGCAGCACCTCGCGGCGAGGACATTCGGGACCGCCGCTCAACCGTCACACCGCCCGTTGAACGTAGCGAAACGAAGGACGATCTCAGACCGCTCGACGGCGGCGAAGGACGTCGTTCAAGTCGGTGATCCCAGGACGAGCCTCGCCGACGATACCCATCGCCGCGTACCCGGACGCTGCAGGGGCCTCTTTCCTGACAGGGAGCGATGCGACCTCAGGCGCGCGATGTGCGTGCCTCAGAGCATGGTCCGCACGGGCGGCAGCGTTCGCCAGCTCACGTTCCGGTGCGACTGCCGCTGCCGGCGCGGGCGCCTCACGCCGCGAAAGGTAGAGCGGCTTGGGCAGCGGCACAGGTGTCCACGTCGGCCGAGCAGGCTCACTGCGCTGCCAATCGGTGAAGCTCTGCACAGGCGCCGCAACCGCGACCGTCTGATCGACTGCCTCCGTCGCGCGACGCGCGGAAACCACTGTGGCGACCCGCTGCAAGAAGCCCAACGAGGTGAAAGAGCCGACCGCCCCGAGTGCGAGCGGCCCGAGGTTGCCCGCACCGAACGCCTCACCCACGCCATACGCGACGACTACGACGGAAAGCACGAGAACCGTGGACGCGATGAGACGCGAGCGGCGAAGACGCGAAGCGGTGAGCTCCTGTACTGCGGCCGCCTTCTGGCGGGGCTCACGCGGAGGATCCGCCCGGCGCGCAAGGGTCCGTGCGGCTGCTGCCTCACGGGCTCGCGCCACGGCCTCTGCACGCTGAGCCTCGATACGGAGGGCACGGTGCTGCTCGGCGACGCTCTTCGCGTTCGCTTCAGCCAGCACCTCGGCGGGCACCTCCGCCGTCTCTGCCAGAACTCGGAGGGTCTGCTGCAGTCGAACCGCATTGAGCTCGGTAGCGATGTACTGACGTCGACGTATCCACGTGGGCATCAAATACACAAGCCACAACACTGCCGCAAGCGCGATGACGACTCCCCCGCCGACGCCCTGGATTCCCATGAGCGAAAGATTATGGGCGAGCCGGCCACCGAGCGGGCAAGCAGGCGGGCGTGTCCGCCCACCTGCGGATGGGAACTGACTGAACTTCAGCGTGGCGGGAAAGGCTCGGCGGCCGCCGCGCGGTCCGAATCAGGCACCTGAGCGACGCGGGACGGAGCTTCTCCGTTCACCCACCGCTTAAGCACCCCCTCCTGCACCTCTTCTGCCACGAGCCCGAAACAGAAGTGGTCGCGCCAGTCACCATTGATGTGGATGAAGCGACGGCGGAGCCCCTCGTACCGGAACCCGAGCTTCTCGACCACCCGCAGCGACTTCGCATTCTCGGGTCGGATACAGATCTCGATCCGATGCAGCCCGAGCTGCTGGAAGCAGTAGTCGGTGGCCAGCGCAACACTCGTCGGTGTCGCCCCTGCACCAGCGAAGCGCTCAGCGATCCAATAGCCGATCGACGCCGACGATGTCGAACCCCAGGCGATGCCCGACACATTCAACTGGCCAGCGAGCCGCCCGTCGACCTCGATGATGAACGGAAGGCCATTGCCTGAGCGAGCATTCGCCTGCAAGGCACGAACGCTCCCCCGGGTGTCGAAGCTCATCGGCCCTCGCGGATTCGTGGCTTCCCACTCACGGAGCCACGGCCGGTTGTCGAGCAGTTCATTCTCGAGAAGCCGAGAGTCTTTCAGACGTATCGGTCTGATCGTGGTGCGCCCGTGGTGCAGCGTTGGGATCGTTGCCACGTCGTTGCTTTCGCTCGGTCGATCAGTATCGTCGGTGACTACTCGTCCATACCGGCGACGAAGTCCTTGAGCCACGGCTTGAGATCCGGACCGAGGTCATCGCGCTCGGAGGCCAGCTGCAGGATCGCCTTGATGTAGTCGAGCTTGTCACCGGTGTCGTAGCGGCGGCCGCGGAACACTACTCCGTACACGCCTCCCGTCGACTCGTCGCCGGCGAGGACTTCGAGCGCATCGGTGAGCTGGATCTCTCCACCCTTACCCGGCTTCGTTTCTTCGAGAACGTCGAAGATTTCAGGACGGAGGACGTAACGGCCGATGATCGCGAGGTTCGAGGGCGCATCCTCCTTCTTCGGCTTCTCGACGAGGCCAGTCACTTTGACGACGTCGTCGACGTCTGTCGCTTCGACGGTGGCGACTCCGTAGAGGTGCACACTGTCGGGGTCGACCTCGAGCAGCGCGACGATCGATGCGTTGCGCTTGCCCTGCTCTTCGATCATCCGGCTGAGCAGCGGATCGCGCTCGTCGATGAGGTCGTCACCGAGGAGGACAGCGAACGGTTCGCGCCCCACGTGCAGCTTCGCCTGGAGAACCGCGTGCCCGAGGCCCTTCGGGTCTCCCTGACGGAAGTAGTGGATGTTGGCCAGATTGGTCGACTCGTTGACCTTCTCCAGCTTCGCGAGGTCTCCCTTCGCCTCGAGCGTCGCCTCGAGTTCGGCTACGCGGTCGAAGTGGTTCTCGAGCGAGTTCTTGTTGCGCCCCGTGACCATCAGCATGTCGGTGAGACCGGCGGCCACCGCCTCTTCGACGACGTACTGAATCGCGGGCTTGTCGACGACGGGGAGCATTTCCTTCGGCATCGCCTTGGTGGCGGGAAGGAAGCGTGTTCCGAGACCGGCGGCAGGGATGACGCCCTTCGTGATGTGGTTAGCCATGTTGGCAAGGGTATCGGGGCTCACGCCTAAAATCGTCACCATGTCTGGCGACCCGACTCACGAGAAGCGAGCACTTCGCGCGGAGCTGCGAGAGCGACGACGCAATCTGACCTCCACCGAGCGTTCCACTGCGGCCGAAGGTATAACGGAACGCCTCATCGCTTTGACGGAAGACGTGGACGCTCGATCCGTCTCCGCCTACCTCAGCACCAATGATGAACCCGACACGCGTGCATACCTGCACTGGGCTTCTGCACACGATGTGCGAGTTCTGCTGCCCATCGCGCGGGTCGATGGTCTCCTCGATTGGGCGGTCGCGGACGGTGACAACGAAGACATAGGGCTCTACGGCATGCCCGAGCCGGTAGGCGAACTACTCGCACCGACGGCCATCAACGATGTCGACCTGATCCTCGTTCCTGCTGCATGCGTTGACAGAGAGGGGGTGCGGCTGGGGTGGGGCCGGGGATATTTCGACAAGACCCTCGGCTCGATGGAGAACTGCCCGCCCGTCTACGCGGTAGTCTTCGACTCCGAAGTGCTCGACGAGGTTCCTCGCGAGCGCCACGATCAGCCTGTCGACGGGGCGATCACCCCGACGCGCTCACTTCGTTTCCGCGCGGGACACTAGTCCCAGCAGAAAGAGACCGATGCCCACCTACTCCTACAAGTGCACGAACTGCGGAAACGCATTCGATGTGGTCCAGTCGTTCACCGACGACACCCTCACGACCTGTGAGGTGTGCCAGGGGTCGTTGCGGAAGATCTTCAGTCCCGTCGGCGTCACCTTCAACGGCTCCGGTTTCTACCGCACCGACTCGCGCGGCTCTGGCAACTCATCGAGCGCCAAGACCGAGGGCAGTTCGTCTTCCGGGTCTACCTCCACTTCCTCCTCCACGGAGGGCTCGAAGAAGTCCTCGTCCGGTGATTCGGGTGGAACGAGCTCCGGATCCTCAGGCGGAAGCTCGTCATCGAGCAGCGCGAAAACAGGAGCCGGTGCGTGAGCGAGAGCAAGGGCGGAGTGCTGCGCGGATTCAAGGAGTTCATTCTCCGGGGCAATGTGATCGATCTCGCGATCGCGGTCGTCATCGGAGCAGCGTTCACCGCGATCGTGAACACGATCGTCGAAGCAGTCTTCAACCCCGCGATCGGTGCACTCTTCAATGCGGAGTCGCTTGATGAGGCGCTCCCGCTGAGGATTCCGACCACGTCCGGAGGTGAAGCTGTTCTCTACTTCGGCGCCGTTATCGGCGCGGTCCTCCAGTTCCTCATCATTGCGGTCGTGGTCTACTTCGCTCTGGTGCTGCCGATCAACCATCTGAAAAAAGCTGCCTTCGCGAACCAGAAGATGGAAGAGGGGGCGACTCCCGCGAACGTGCCGCCGACGGAAGCGGAGCTCCTTACGGAGATCCGCGACCTCCTCGCGGTCCGTGCGGATGCGGTTGAGCCGCCGACCACGACCGGAAAGCATGCCATTATTCGGGGCGAGGTTGCGGCGAGGGCTGAGAGCGACGCCTGACCGGCTCCTTCATCCCTCTCTCGCTCAATGGGCGGGCCTTCATTTCGCGTCGCTCAATGAGCGGCCGCCCGCTGAGCGCAGCGATGCGTAGTCCACAGGTCCGCGCGCTGAGCGCAGCGATGCGTAGGTCGTCGCTTCAGTAGTGCGGCGGCTTCTCGCGCTTCAGGGCCTCGTCGTTCGGACCGCCCCGGTCGCCCCACGAGCGCTCGTCATCCTCGGCGGCTCGTTCGACACGCTTCGGAAGCTGCGGCGTAGGGTCGCTTCCCTGCACTGGTTCGGTGCGAACCCGCCTCGATTTGCGTTCAGCCACGGTCAGCCCGCGATGATCGGAATCGCCTCGGTCTTCGGCGCCAGATGCACGGCGCCGAGAGCGATCGCGATCTTGCGCGCCACCGACTCGGGGTCGGAGAACAACTCGAAACTGTGCACGCGCAGGTAGTGCCAGCCCAGTCGCTTCAGCATCTCGGGTCGCAACCGCAGTGACTCGCGCAAACTCATCTCACCGACGACTCCGTCGGTTTCGATCGCGATCGCCTTGCCCTCGTAGGAGGCGACGAGCGCAAGGCGGCCACGATATCCGAGCGCGGCCTCGAGGCCGAGAGCCTCGAGCCTTCTGGAGAGGTCGACGAGCATCGCGTCGCTGTCGTCGGGGATCGGCTCCTGGGAGATCCGCGCCTCGGCCTCTGCCAGGATCTCGCCCAGCGCCAGAACACCGTGTGCAACCCGTTCGGTCACGATGTCTTCAGGACGGAAGCACGAAACGATGACGAGCGACCGGCGGGCTCGAGTAACGGCGGCGGCGAGTAACCGATCCCCTCCCGGCTGACCGAGCGGACCGAAATTCGAGAGCAATCGCCCGTGCGGGGTGCGCCCGTAACCGACGGAGAAAATCACTCGGTCACGGCTGAGCGCGACCGATTGCTCGAGCGTGACGACCATGAATGGTTCGGACTGTTCGCGAAGGAAGAAATCGGTGACTTCGGTGCGACGTGCCACAGCCCGTAGAACAGCCTGCTGAACCCTCACCGCGTGACGTTGGCTCGCGGTGATGACGAGTAGCGATTCCCTCGGGCGGTGGATGGCGTGATCGAGAACGAGCTCGACCACTCGCATCACTTCAGCGTCGACGCTTTCAACCGCTCCGGTCTCGGGGTCTGGAAGCGCGCCCCCGTCGCGAATGTAGTCGAGCACGAGGCTGCCACGACCGAGGAACGTTCCGGCCCATGGCATCGACTGGATCTTTCCGCCGTAGAAGCGCCGGTTGACGAGCTCGACCAGGTCCTGCCCGCCCGCACGATAGCTGCGGGTGAGATCGAGCGTCGGAAGAAGCTCCCCGAGCCGCGCGAGCGCGGAGTCGTTGTGGCGTGCATCGAGCTTGTTCTGCTCGATCGGTTCATGCTCGGCGTTGGTGCTGAGATCCTTCACACCGATCTCGAACGGGGTCGGCGTCTGCGTCACCGGATCACCGAAGAGAACCGTTTGGCGTCCGCGTCGGATGGCTCCAAGGCTTTCGGCCACGCTCACCGCCCCTGCATCGAGCAGGAACACAGCGTCGAACGGAATCTCGTCGGAAAGAGCGTCGACCTCGTACGGGGACGTGAGCCACACGGGAGCGACCAGACGAGAGAGGTGGGGCGCCGCGCGGTGGAGAGTGTTCGCTGTGACCTGTTCGCTGCGGAGGAGACGCTTCAGCGCTTCAGCCTCCTGCGGCCAGTCGACCACACCGATTCGCCACGCTTCGGCAAGCAGCCACGAAAGTTGGGGCGCGCTGCTCGCCGCGTGCGCTTCATCGACGAGTCGGAAATCCGCCTCGAGCCGGTCGAGGACATGCGTGTTACCGCCGAGCAGCGCCCGGTCTGTGCGCAAGATGCGCTCGAGCGCTGACGTCCACCACGCGAGCTCGAGCTCGATGCCGACCCGATCCTCAGGAACGCGGCGGCGGGCGAGGTCTTCGAGCAGCGGGTCGAGATCGAGCGAGCGCAGCTTCGTCATGAGGGTCGTGCGCTCTTGCAGGTTGTTCAGGACCTCAGAGTCAGCAGCGAGCGCCTTCAGTTGCGCCTGCAGCTCAGCGACCGGCAACTGGCTGAGCGACCGGGTCGTCGCGGTGTTACCGAGCGGCTCGTCGAGCGCTGCCAGGTCCGTGGAGATCTGCTCGTAGGCCACCTGCACATCAGCGATGCCCACGGGTACTTCGGGAGTGACGCCGGAGGTGACGAAGCGCTGATACAGCACGCGCTGCTGCTGGATGCGTACGAGTGCTTCGTGCAGATCGGCGACATGCACGCCGGGTCTGACATATTCACGCGCGAGCTTGCGTAGCCGGCGCCGGTTGCCGCCGCTCATCGCCTGCGATTCACGCCGCGGTCCGGTCGCGGCGATCAGCTCGCCGAGTGAACGGTCGAACACAACCGGTTGGAAGCGGTCGAGCGTCTCGCGAACGTCGAGGAGCAGTCGAAGGTAGATGCCGAGTTCGGCGATGGTATCGAAGGGTCGCAGCCGAGTTTGACCGACGAGTTCGTTCGCGCGTTCGAGAAGCCGCGGCAGCTCGGTTTCGTGGACGCGGCGGGCGATCGCATGCGCTTCAGCGGCGCCTCCGGCGTTGGAGAACGACGCGCCATACCAGGGCGAATCGCCCGGCCCGTATCGGAATTCGCCGAGGGCGGCCGCACGAACGAGGGCGGTGACGGCGCTAGCCCGATCCCCGCCGAGAGCTTCCACCGCGCGGTCCGTGAGCCGAGACATGGTCTGCGGAGCATCCGGAAGCAGCGCGAGTCGAGCGAGCTCCGCGAGTGCATCGAGTGCGGAGATTCCGACGACCGGGTCGCGGCGCGTAAGGGCGCTGCGATAGTCGAGCATGACGTGCCGCAAGCGGAGCAGGGCGTCATCGACCTCGGCGGTATTGACGTTGGTCGCTTTCTCGTTGCGGCCGATCGCCTGGATGACGTCTCGCCGGACGGATCGGGGTGAGATCGCGATGCCGGGGAGCCCGATCTCGGAGAGCCGCGAGCTGACCGATTTGAGCGTGGCATGACGTGCGCTGACAACGAGGACGCGCTTGTGCTGCGCGACGAGACAACCGAGTGCGTTGACGATGGTTTGAGTGCCGCCCGTTCCGGGCAGGGTCTTCACCACGACGGAGTTGCCGGCTGCGATCTGCGAGATCGCGATCTCCTGCTCGGAGTCGGCGTCGAGCAGCAGGTTGTCGCTCGACGGCGGACGATGGTCCTGGTCGACGGGTTCCGCCGCAGTGTAGGACTCGGAGATCGTCCACCGTGCAGTCGGATTGCCCGCCAGAGCATCGAGGATCGGGTGGTCGAGCTTGGTCGTGTCCGCGAGCATGCGCGGCGCAACCTCTGCGAAGGACGAAGCGACGAGGCGGGGGTGCACACTGAACCAGCTGATGTGCGATGTCAGTCCGCGCAGCCGATCGATGACCGGTTGCGGTTTGAACTGGTCACTCGGTCCGGCGAGCGCCACGAACGTCCGCGGATCGAGCGTGATCTGGAATTGTTCGTGCAGCGCCCGTGCGAGAGCGGGATTGAGGAAGGGCGCACCCTTCAGTCGCAGTTCGAAGTCCTTGCCGTAACGACGCAGCGACATCGGTCGCAACAGCAGAGGCGCCCGATACTCCTTCTTGTCGTGTTTCCATTCGGCGATACCGATGGCGAGGTGGATCGAATCGATCCCTCGTGACGAGCTCAGCTCGATGCCCTTGGCGGTCATATTGGAGGCGGCGATACTCGCGCTCCGGAACGCGAGGTCGTCGCGGACGAGGCTCGACAGCAGGGTCGCTTTGCCTGTGATGAATTGCGCGAGCCCACCCGGGTGCGTAGCGCTTAGTTCGATGCGCGTTCGCGGCGAGTCGACGAGGTGCAACAGAGGCGACGTCCCGCCGACAGCAGCTAGTTCATCCCGCCATTTCTCCCACGACGGCTCAGCAACGTTCACGGGCGTCAGCCGCGGATCGCCCACGCTCAGGTTGTGTGCCGCAGTCACCGCCGCGGTTAAGGGCGTGACGGTTTCGGAGTTCAGCTCCGCCTCGTCAGATCGCCGGTCAGCACGCCACATGGTGCCACTTTAGGTCGGCTGCGCGAGGAAACGCCGAACATCGGCGGGGTGTCCGCGAGGCTTCGCTATCGGTGCACGATCGTTTGGCTGTGTTCGAGGAAAAGTCCAGCGAAGATCGATACCCCCTTCAGGGGATTCTCCAGCTCGCGTCGTTACTGTCGCCTCTGGCCCTACCCGGTCTTACCCTTCCTCACCAAGGAGCCCCCATGAACCCGCAGCGTGAACTCGTGCCCGAAAGCAACGATCTCCTCCAGACCCAGCCGCTCGATATCGCGGAGATCCGCGCACTGCTGGCGGAGTAGCAGCCACCCTCCTTCCACGAATGTGACATCGAAAACCACGCACCCAGCGGTTGAACTCGAGGTCGGGACGCGCACTGTGCGCATCAGCAGTCCGGATCGCGTGTACTTCCCGGCTCGGGGATGGACAAAGCTCGATGTCGCGAAGTATTACCTGTCAGTCGGGGATGGCATCGTCACCGCGTTGCGAGAGCGGCCGTGCATGTTGCATCGCTATCCCACCGGTATTGAGGGCGAAAAGATTCATCAGAAGCGCCTCCCGAATGGCGCTCCCCGGTGGGTCGATACCGTCGAGGTGCACTTTCCTCGGCACGACCGCACGGCTGACGAGCTCTGCGTCACCGAGCTGGCTCAGGTCATCTGGGCCGTGCAGATGTCGACGATCGAGTTCCACCCCTGGAACTCACGGCGTTCGGCGGTCGAGCGGCCCGATGAGTGGCGAATCGATCTCGATCCGATGCCCGACGCTCCTTTCTCCCAGGTTCGACGTGTCGCCGGAATCGCTCACGAGGTTCTCTCAGAGTTGGGTGCAGTCGGGTGGCCGAAGACTTCCGGCGGAAGCGGACTGCATATCTATGTGCGGATCGCGCCGGAACACGGTTTCGACGACGTTCGCCGTGCGGCGCTGGCCTTCGCCCGCGAAGTCGAACGCCGCTCCCCCACTGACGTCACGACCACCTGGTGGCGACGAGACCGCGATCCCGCTGCGGTGTTCATCGACTACAACCAGAACGCACGCGATCACACGATCGCGTCGACCTATTCGGTACGCGGCAATGCCGAGGGGACGGTCTCGACGCCGGTGAGGTGGGAGGAGATCGTCTCACTCGATCCGCGCGACTTCACCATCGGCACTGTCCCGCGGCGATACGCGGATCTCGGTGACCTGCACGCGGGAATCGACGATGCGGTGTTCAATATTGAGCCCCTCCTCGAGTGGGCCGAACGCGACGAAGCCTCCGGCGCGGAGACCCCACCGGACCGATGAGTGGCAGCGCCGGCGAGCTCGAGGCGAACCCTCCGCGCCGCGTCGATAAGACCTGAGCATCGCCACAACATCGCGTCCTCAGCTGGACCGAGAACGTCGGATGCGGAAGCGTGGCCTGCTGAAACTTCGACCCCCAACGAGAAGGAGAAGCAATGCTCACTCTTACCGACACCGCTTCCACCGTCGTCAAGACGATCGTTTCCCAGACGCCTGACGCAGAAACCGCGGGTGTGCGCATCCAGGGCGGCGAGTCATCCGACTTCGTCCTCGGTGTCGCGCCTACCCCTGAAGCGAACGATGCCGTCGTCGAGAGCGGCGGAGCCCGCGTCTTCCTCGACGAAAGCGCGGCGCAGGTGCTTGAGGACAAGGTCCTCGACGCGCAGGTCGATTCAGAGGGCGGAGTGCAGTTCGCCATCGGTCAGCAGGCCTGACCTACAGATTGTTGAGGGAGGGGCTCCGCTACGGCGGGGCCCCTCCCTTCGTTATAACTCGAGCGTGGTCTCCTGCAGCGTGGCCTCAGGCGCCCGGAAGCTGGATCGCTCCCGAGCGGACCGCTGCCACCACTCCGCCGTCGACCAACAGATCCGTACCGGTGATGAAGGTCGCATCCGCCCCGAAGAGGAACGCGGCAGCCGCCGCGATGTCGGTCGGCGTCCCGATTCGCTTAGTACCGGATCCTTCGATCATCTGCCGCATCGAGGCACCGGACTCCCCCGCAAGTTCCTGCTGTCCCATAGGGGTCGAGATGACCCCCGGGCTGATGGAATTCACCCGAGCGCCTCGAGCGCCCCACTCGACGCTGGCCGCTTGCACGCGCACCTGGTTCGCGCGCTTGGCGATTCCGTATGCAGCGCCGGGGCTCGGGACGGCCTGCTCCTGCAGGAATGGGAGCGTCAACAGCTCGTCCGCGGGGGTCAGCGCCAACGCCGACTCCATCTCGGCTGGCAACTGACCGACCGCCATCGTGCCCGCCATACTCGAGATGACCACGCCTGCGCCGCCCGGAGCGATGACCTTCGCGAACTCTTCAAGGCTGTACGCCACACCAGCAAGGTCGACGCGCAAGATCGCGTCGGCGGGAGCTTGAACTGGCGAGAGCCCCGCGGTGTGCGCGACGTACTTCACCGGCCCCAATTCTGCGGCTGTGGCGGCGAGATCGGCGAGTGATTGGCGCGACGAGACATCGACCTTCTGAACGTGAACTGAATAACCGTCGGCTCGCAGGCCATCGGCGACTCCGCTGAGGGTCTCTTCATTGAAGTCCGCCAGCAGCACCTGCTGCCCAGCGCCTGAGCGGCGGGCGATCGCGTCGCCCATGCCGCCGGTCCCGATCACAACGAGGACATCACTCATTCTCTTCTCCTTCGTAATTCGAGTCGTTTAGTCTCGATATGCGGGCGAATATACCTGGCTAGCATCAATCGATGGCGGAGATTCGGCGGGGACGGCCCCGGAGTGAACAATCACGTCGCGCAGTGCTTGAAGCCACTCGTGACCTTCTCGAGGCGAACGGCTACGACAAGCTCTCCATCGAAGGGATCGCCGCACGCGCTGCGGTAGGCAAACAGACCGTGTACCGCTGGTGGGCATCGAAGGCCGCCGTTGTAGCGGACGCCGTCCTCGACGGTTTCATCCCGATGGCGCCATTGTCGCTTGCGGATACCGGCGATTTGAGCGCCGACCTGACCGCGTGGCTCGATCAAGTCGCGAAGGCGACCCGATCCAACGCGCATGCAGGACTCATTCGCGCCCTCGCCGCGGCCGTCTCAACCGATGAGCCGACCGGAGATCGCCTTTGGGAGCGATTCACGGGTCCTGACCGGCAAGCCGTGATCGAGCGCCTCCAGTCCGGCGTTGAAAGCGGGCAGGTGCGGGCGGACGCGGACCTCGCCGTGACCGCGGATCTGATCGCCGGAGTGACACTGTTCTCGGTGATGGCCCGAAAGGAGCCATCTGACGATTTCACCTCGAGGCTCGTTCCGATCCTGCTCTCCGGCATCGTGCCCCGCACCGGAGCTTGAGGCAACGCATCGTCCGAAGATCCCGCCGCCGCGAGATCTTTCGTGCCCCTGGAGGGACTCGATCCCCTGCGCTCAACGCGCAGTGGGCCCACCCCTGCGAAAGGCTTCTCGATCAACCAACAGAACGAAAGATGAGCGGCACCCTTCGGGCGCCGCTCATCTTTCGTGCCCCTGGAGGGACTCGAACCCCCAACCCTTTCCTTAGGACGGAACTGCTCTTCCATTGAGCTACAGAGGCTGACCCGAACAATCGTAGCGGTGAGCTCGCAGGCCTCGGAGCGCCGTCAACGAACCGTTCCCGAACGCCCCGCCAACCACTTGAGCACAGTCGAGCGAGCAGCGAACCATCCGGCCGCCATCACCGCAATCGAAACGAGAAAAACCCAGAAACCGACCCAACTATCGTCGTCACGCCCCGCATACATGTGGTTGAGGTTTCTGAGCGCCCCCGTCGCGAGCACCAACGTCACATGAGTCGCGATGAACGCGACGAAATAGACCATGACCGCCACGTGGATCCGGCGAGCGAGCGTCAACGGGAAGACTCGATCGAGCGGGCGCAGTCGAAGAGCCAGCCCCGGGGAAAGCCGAACACCCGTGGCGATCGCGAGAGGAGAAGCCACGAAGACGGTCACGAAGTAGGCGATCAACTGCAGGCTGTTGTAGTTGATCCAGCCATTCTCGACCGGCCAATCGAATGCGATGTACTGAAGCCCGGCAGACACCGCGTTCGGCAGAACCTCCCAAGTCGTCGGCACGACCCGAACCCACTGTCCGGTGACGAAAAGCAGGACGACGTAGATCACACCGTTCGCGATCCACAGCACGTCGAGCGACAGATGGAACCACAGCGGAAGGCCGATCCGCACCGGCGGATTCTTCGTACGGAAGAGTCCTGTGTTCTTTCGGGTGTAGAAGTTGGCCGGCCGCTTCTTCGCACGCAGCTGGAACCCGGTCCTGATGATCAGCATGATCATGAACGCGCTCAGAAAGTGCTGCCACGAAACCCACACCGGGAAACCGACCGGAGCCCCCTCGGGCAGAGGCGCCGTGCCGGGATACCGGGTCAGGAAATCCTGCACATCCGGGACAGCCAGAAGAGCGCGCGCCGCAACGACGCCACCGGTAGCCAGCACGAGCAGAGCGCCGACCAGCGCGCCGCGGAACAGCCAAGTTCGACGAGAAGGGCGAAGTCCGCGAGACGCGTCACGCGTCCCGGAGTCGTTGGACACTCAGGGCCCTCCAGGAGAACGATGGATGTCCCCCAACGCTACCGCGCTCGACCCACCTTCACTGCCGCCCGCAGGCGTTAGTCAACGCGGGGGCGCATACAGGAACAGCGCGATATCCGATACGGGAAGAACCCGAACGCCGTACTTATGCATCATCCCGTGGTTGTACTCCTCGATGACAACCTGACCGTCTTCGGTGACCGCCTTCACATAAGCGACGTGATTACCGTTGAACCAGGCGACGGAACCAGGAATCGGCTCATGCCCCGTTGGCCAGCCATTGGCACGCCACGCGGCCGCCCACTGCGATCCATCGCCGCCCGCCGGCGTGAGGTCGCTCCAGGTGTACTTCCACGGCGCTTCAGTGGATCCGGCATCGCGATTGAGGCGCCACGCGACGAAGTCGACGCACTCCCGGTAGTAGTACATGAGCGGGGAAAGCCCTCCGCCCTCGACATCTGCGGCCTCGTATGGCCACGGATAATCGTCGCCGAGCTCACGAGCCCCCGATGCGTCGTATGTGGCAACACGAGCCGCGCGGCCCGGGTCGGCGTAACGCGCCGCCATCTCCTCGTCGGAAGTCGCCGAAAGTCCACCACGGTCGATAACGGTCGTCGCGGCTGAGGCCGGAACGAAAAGGCTCTGACCGCCGGATATCGCTGTATACACCTGTCCGTCTTCAGCGACGGTGGAAGCGTACGCGGGGAGCGCCGCCGTGGCGAAAAGCGAAGGCACCGCCAGCACCGCGATGAGAACCCGAAGGCGAGCGGAGCGCACTGAGGCCGAGCCGGTGCCGCGCGAAATAGCAGCCGACCGGTTGGCCGCCTGGGGCGATACACCTCTGTCAGTGCGCGTGAATCTCGATGGTCGCGACTGCGATTCCCGTAGCTGCTTGCGAGTGAGAGGAGCCGCAACCACGGCGTCGGAAAGGGTTGAAGGCGTCGGCCCTACTGCATTCACCTGCGCGACCCCCCTCGCCGAGCTGACATCGCCGATTACCGGCGACTCCACGAGGCTAGACGACGATGCGAGATCCGTTACGGATTGATAACGGCGATTCTGTGCGGATCACGCGGCCGTGCTGAGGAACTCGTCCCACTGATGCTGTCCACGTTCGGCTCCCCGGACCACCCACGCGGATCCGCTCGGAGCCTTCGGCGTCGCACGGAGATTCCATCCCATCTCGGCCGGAGTCCGATCACCCTTCACGTTGTTGCAGTGCAGACAGCAGGCGACGAGGTTCTCCCAGGAGTCGGCCCCGCCGCGGGAACGAGGAAGAACATGGTCGACGGTCGTGGCCGAATGACCGCAGTAAGCGCATCGTTGCCCGTCACGACGCAGCACGCCGCGACGCGACACCGGCATCCGTCGCGCACTGGGGATACGTACATATCGGGCGAGGAGGATCACGCTCGGCCGCATCCACTGCCCTGACGCAGTCAGCACGGGATGCTCGACGTCCGCCGCCAGGACAGAAGCCTTGCCGCTCATCACGAGCACGAGAGCCCGTTTGAATGAGATGACCGCGAGCGGCTCATAACCCGCATTCAGGACGAGGGTGCGCATGAGCTACTCAATCGGACGACCTCCGTGACACCGGAGGACTGGTTCAGTCTCGATGACCCCGCAGACACGAAAAAGGGCACCGTCCGAAGACGGTGCCCTTTTGGAACGGCTGTGGCGGCACAGACATCCGCTATGCGGACATGTGTTATTCGCACCGCGCACGCGCGGAGTTTCCTGACGAGTATTCGTACTGACGGAAACATGACTCTCGCTCTCTGGCTCCGGTGAGGCAACCCTAGTGCAGGGTCGACACTCATGGACCAGTGGACGATTGTCACGCGTGTTCGCGTAACAGACTGTTCACGCCGACGATGAGACCTGTCAGATTCCGAGGCGGACGTAATAGACCGGGGCCCAGATGGGCTGCACCCGAACGGAAGCGCCCTCGTAGGGAGCGTGCAGCACGTTCCCGTTACCGGCGTAGATGCCGTCGTGACTGTTGTCGCTGAACACGACGAGGTCGCCGGGCTGTGCGTCGGCCGCCGAGATGACCGTTCCCGAAGCACCCTGGCTGCGGACGGAGTGAGCGAGCGAGACACCGAACTGGGCGTAGACGAACATCACGAACCCGGAGCAGTCGAACCCGGACGGGTCGGAGCCGCCGTAACGGTAAGGAACACCCTGGTACTGCAGGCCCACCTGATAGACCTGATTGAGGCTGAAGGACGGATAGGCGGGGCTCGAGAGATAGTCGGTCGCTGTCGGCCCGCTGTAAGCGGAATAGCTGGCCGAGGTCGCAGCACGCGCAGCGGCGGCCTGCTCGGCCGCGACTGCCGCAGCTTCTTCGGCGGCCTTGGCCGCTCTGGCGGCTTCGAGCTCTTCGAGACTGGTCGCCGTGTAGTTGTCGCGAGCGACGGTGGTCTGCGCAGCAGCATCCGACACATCGACCGTCTGCGCCTGCTGGAACTTGAGTGTCTCGAGTTCCGAACGCTCGAACTCGGGAGACGCGTTGGCGACCGGGTCGAACGCATAAGACGGAATGGCAAGCGTCGCCACGAGGCCGACGGCAAGAGTCATGACCGCCACGCTCGTGACGTTACGCCCCCTACTGCGAGGCGGTGCCACAGGAGCAGAGGAGAAAGACCCGGATTGCGAAGGCCTGCGAGCTAGTAGCGCACGTCCTCCGGTTGCCACGCGGCCCGCTACTACAGCTCCGGCTGCTCGCATCGAACGGGGCGAACCCGTCGGTGCTTCGGACGAAGCGGGCGTCGGGTTCGAGCGGTCGTAAGACCGATCGTTGTCACTCGTCAGGGCCAAGGGAATCCTCCTGCGCCTCGTCCCGCTCGAAAGCGAAACCCCATCCGTGCGCGCGTATCAAACGGTGAAGAAGCCGCGAGACGGGGTGTGAAGCGTCGCGGTTTCCGCCCTCAGCGGCCGGCCTTTCTGGCCCCTGAAGCATCCCAAGGCTAGGGCACGACGCGAGACATGTCACATTTCGACTCGCCGAGGGCAACGAAAGGATAACTTTTGTTCCGCTGTGGAGGACCACGCCTTCCCCGCTGCCACCTCAGACTGCTGCGACGAAGAGGTGCACAGCGACCTCGGTCGGCAATTCGATGCCGCCACCGAAGCCATCGACGCGGAGACCGATATAGGAGCCTGCGTCGGAGATCAGAGCCTTCGCGCCAGGCATGATCCCTGCCTCCTTGAGCTGACGCAGCAGTTCCGGATCGAACTGCACGGGCTCACCGAGGCGCCGGATGGTCGCAGTCGAACCACTCGCTCGCCGAGCGAACGCCACGACATTGGTCACACCGTCGAGAAAGGCGACCGCAGGGGATGTTCCGATGTCATCGAGGCTTGGAATCGGGTTGCCGTATGGCGACTCGGTCGGATTGCCGAGCATGTCTATGAGCCTGCGTTCGACCTGCTCACTCATGACGTGCTCCCATCGGCACGCTTCGTCGTGGACGAACTCCCAGTCGAGTCCGATGACATCACTGAGAAGCCGTTCTGCGAGCCGATGCTTCCTCATGACATGTGTCGCCTTGAGTCGACCGACCGAGGTCAGTTCGAGGTGTCGGTCGCCGCTCACCACCACGAGACCATCTCGTTCCATGCGCGCGATGGTTTGCGAGACGGTAGGGCCCGAGTGACCAAGTCGCTCGGAGATACGAGCCCGCAGAGGAATGATGTCCTCCTCCTCGAGATCGAGGATGGTGCGGAGATACATCTCTGTGGTGTCGACGAGATCGGTCACTGTCCGGCCCTCCACATCGTGTTTCGCCACATGGAAGTCTAGTGCGCCGCGATTGAACGACTCCTGCGCCGGCTCGGGCCCTCAATAGACTTGGCTGTTGTGACCGATCTCACCATCCCCGCCGATCTCATCCCCTCAGACGGCCGGTTCGGCTGCGGGCCGTCGAAAGTACGACCCGAGCAGATAGCCGCACTCAGCGATGCAGGCGTTGCCCTCTTCGGCACGTCCCACCGTCAGAAGCCGGTGAAGGGTCTCGTGGGGCGGGTGCGCTCGCAGCTTTCCGACCTCTTCGCCCTCCCCGACGGCTATGAAGTGGTTCTCGGCAACGGCGGGTCGAGCGCCTTCTGGGACGCTGCCGCATTTTCGCTTATCGAGAAGCGGAGCGCACATCTGTCCTTCGGTGAGTTCAGCGCGAAGTTCGTCAAGGCCGCCAGCGCACCTTTCCTCGACTCCCCTGCGGTATTCACGGCGCCGGCCGGCACTCGTAGCGAGATCACCGTCACGGACGGGATCGACGTATACGCCTGGCCGCACAACGAGACCTCGACGGGCGTCCAAGCACCGGTCGCACGAGTCGACGGGGACGCCGGAGCGCTGACGGTCATCGATGCGACGAGCGCGGCAGGCGGCATCGCCGTCGAGGCGTCCGAATTCGACACCTACTACTTCGCCCCCCAGAAGAACTTCGCATCCGACGGTGGATTGTGGTTCGCGCTGATGTCGCCAGCGGCGATCGAGCGGGTCGAAAGAATTGCCGCGTCCGGCCGGTATATCCCCGACTTTCTGAGCCTCAAAAGCGCGCTCGACAACTCACGCCTCGATCAGACTCTCAATACGCCCGCACTCGCCACGCTCATCATGCTCGACAATCAACTCGAGTGGATGCTCGGGCAGGGCGGACTGGGCTGGGCCGATGCCCGCACGAGAGAGTCTTCCTCCGTCCTCTATGACTGGGCGGAGCGCACCTCCGTCGCCAGCCCCTTCGTCACCCGCGCCGAAGACCGGTCGCAGGTGGTCGTCACCATCGACTTCGACGAATCGGTCGATGCGGCGTCTATCGCTGCAACGCTTCGTACCAACGGAATCGTCGACACGGAGCCGTACCGAAAGCTAGGACGCAATCAACTCCGGATGGCGACATTCGTCGCAATCGATCCCGACGATGTCCGCACGTTGACCGGCGCCATCGATTACGTACTCGAGCGGCTCTGACCGTGCGACTATATGCCCGAGCCGATGAACGACACCCCGACCCGGCGCCTGTGCAAACCGATGATCGCAAGGCGATCGGAGTGGGGCTCGTTCTTTGGCTGCTCGCGTTTGCAGGAGTAGCGCTCTCCGCTTCCCCCGACGAAGGCACCATTCGAACGTTGATCATCGGTGTGGCCTTCGGCGTCATAGCACTGGCGTACACGGTGATTCGCTCACGACGAGCGAAGTAGGTCTCCTGGCCTGGCGGAACTCAGCTCTGCGCTTCTCGCCCGGAGTGGGCCTCAGGCTCGCCGTCGCCCACGATGTCATCGACGTCGGAGTCATCGTCATCGTCATCGTCTTCGAAGTCGAGACCGTCGATCTCCTCGTCGTCGCTGTCGAGAAGGTCGGACTCATCCTCGTCGTCCTCATCGGATTCCGAGTCTTCACCGGCCGCGTCGACTTGGGCAGCGCGGTAATCGGCCATACGGTCGGCCCACGGGACCCAGTCAGGGGCTAGAAGCGCCCCCTCGCCCGGGACGAGGTCGGTCTCGAGGACAGACGGAGCGTCGCCATCGAGCGTCGAGAGGCTGACGTTCCAGCGCCACCCCGGATAGCCGCTCATCGTCGAGACGAAGAGCACCTCGATCACTCCGTCAGCATCGTCGACCAAGCCGGCGACAGCCCCCACCGTCTCCGCTTCGGTGATCTCGAACAGAGCCGACCGGGCGAGATCGATCAGAGACCGGTCGGAATCCGCCGGCTCACGCATCCATCTCGTCCGCCACTCGGCGCAGCACCGCCGCGATCTTCTTCGCGTGCGGCCCGTCAGGGTAGCGCCCCCGCTTCAGCGATGAACCGACACCGTCGAGGAGCTTGACCAGATCCTCGACGATGACCGCCATGTCGTCCGCTGGCTTACGCGCTGCCTTACTGAGGCTCGGCGGAGCCTGAATGATACGAGCGGACAAAGCCTGAAGACCCCGCTTGCCGTCGGCTACTCCATACTCGAGCTTCGTCCCCGGCTTGACTGAGGGCACCCCGCCCGGCAGCGCCGAGACGTGAAGGAAGACATCGCTGCCGTCATCGCCACTGATGAACCCGAAGCCCTTCTCCTCGTCGAAGAACTTCACTTTGCCGGTGGGCATATCGCCTGCCTCTTCCTGATCCTGGGGCGTGCCACAGTCAGCGGGACGCGGACCCAATTCTAGACGGCCACGCGCGACGCCCGACGAACCTGCTCGCGGACAACCCCGCCGTATTCTTGGGGCATGCATGAAACCCCGAACGCTTCCGCTGAAACCTCGCGCTGGGAACGGGTGCTGGCATACTCCGCTATTGCTCTGGTCGGGCTATCTCTGCTGGCGTTCGGAGCACTCATCCTCGCTCCCGTTTGGGGCCTTCGCGACTACTCGACACCACCGTGGCCGACCGTCCTCGTCTTCCCGCTCGTCGCCTTGCCCATCGCATTCCTCTTCTTCCTCGCCGTCATCTTCACCAACTGGCGACGTCGCTCCCGTTGATCACCCGCTTCCCGCTCGCCGGACTCTCAGACTGCGCGCAGGATACGTGCAGATAATGTCCTCATGGCTGACGGACCCCGTATCCTCATCGTCGACGATGAACCCAATATTCGAGACCTTCTCACCACGAGTCTTCGGTTCGCCGGATTCGCCGTACGTGCAGTAGGAAATGGCGCAGGCGCGATATCCGCGGTCCTCGAAGAGGAGCCCGACCTCATCATCCTCGACGTGATGCTCCCGGATATGAACGGGTTCGGCGTCACCAAACGCCTTCGTTCCTCCGGCTACACATCGCCGATCCTGTTCCTCACGGCGAAAGACGACACCGAGGACAAAATCACGGGTCTCACGGTCGGCGGCGACGATTACGTGACGAAGCCGTTCAGTCTCGACGAGATCGTCGCCCGCATCAAGGCGATCCTTCGCCGCACGATGCACGCCGAAGAAGACGCGATCATCCGCGCCGGTGAACTGACGATGGATCAGGACACGCACGAGGTGACGATCGGAAGCGAATCCGTCGAGCTCTCCCCCACCGAGTTCAAGCTGCTGCGTTATCTGATGCTCAACCCCAACCGCGTGCTGTCAAAGGCGCAGATCCTCGATCACGTCTGGGAGTACGACTTCAATGGCGACGCCGGCATCGTCGAGTCCTACATTTCCTATCTTCGGCGCAAACTCGACCAGTATTCGAGCGAGCCGATGATCCAGACCAAGCGCGGCTTCGGCTACATGCTCAAAGCAAGCAAGGGTTGAGCCGCACCGACCAGCACGGGGGCATCGCCCGCCTGAGCACTTAAGCTTCCGACCGTGCACGAATCACTCCTCTCCTGGTGGCACGGGATTTCGCTGCGAACGAAGATCACCGGCGTGACAGTGCTGCTTCTGACGCTCGGGCTCGCGATTTCGGGGCTCGGCACTATGACGGTGATGCGAGGTTTCCTCTTCGAGGAAGTTGACAGTCAGGTCCGCGAGGCGGCGGTCGAGGTGAGCGATGATCTCTCGAGGATCGACGACGAGTCCGTATTCGAGGACTACTGGCAGAGCGGGCTCAGCAACTTCTTCCTAGCCGCTGTCCAACCCGACGGCACCCTCTCGGCCTCGAACGTGGACGAGATCCACTCGGCCAGCCCTCCGGACACGAGCACGATCACCTACGAACAAACGCAGCAGCTCGAAGGCGACACCCAGACCTTGGACAGTGTCGACGGAACGAGCCAGTGGCGCGCAGTGACCATGGCGGCTTCGGTCGGTGGCGAGCCCGTGTCACTGGTCGTCGCTCTTCCGCTGGACGCCACGAACAAGGCCGTCGCTCGCATGTTCACGCTATTCCTTCTGTTCGGAATCGTCGTGGTGGCACTCGGTGCACTCATCACACGCCTCCTCGTCACCGGCGCTTTCGGACCTCTTCGTCAAGTCGAGAAAACCGCCGCGGCGATCGCGGAAGGCGACTTCAGCCAACGACTCGAGGGAGCGACCCCGAACACCGAGGTCGGGCGGCTCAACCGCTCGCTGAACACGATGCTCAACCGCATCGACAAAGCTCTGAGCGACCGGGCGCGCACCATCGAGCAGATGCGCCGCTTCGTAGGCGACGCGAGTCATGAGCTGCGCACCCCTTTGGTCTCTCTGCGGGGTTACGCGGAGCTTTATCGCATGGGCGCGCTCCAGAGCCGCGAGGATGTCACGCAAGCGATGGATCGAATCGAGAAGGAGGCGGTTCGCATGAGCGGACTGGTCGCCGATCTGCTCGAGCTCGCTCGCCTCGACGAAACAAAACCTCTGCAGCTCACGCCTGTCGATCTTCTTCCCCTCGCGAAAGATGCGGCTCTCGATGCCATGGCTTCGAATCCGGGCCGCACGGTCAGCGTGGTGACAGACAACGATCTCGAAGGCGAAGAACTCGACGACTCCGGCGAGCTCTTCATGAACTTCGAGAGCGCCGACGACATCCAGTCATCGCTACCCGGCGACCCGAATCTTCCGGCCTCTTCGTCGACATTGCCGCGCACGACTCTGAAGCGTGCGACGAAGCCAAGCGCCTCTGCTACCGGCCCGATCGCGTTCAGCAAGGCGCAGCTTTCGCGCCTACGCCGACGAGCATCCGAACGCGGACCGATGCAGGTCGTCGTCGTGAAATCGGATACCGCGACGGAGAACGCTCGTGTCCCCGCAGTCATCATGGGCGAAGAGAACAAGATCCGTCAGGTTCTCACCAACCTGCTCGGCAACGCTGTCCGGTTCACCTCGATCGATACCCCTATCGAGATCGTCGTCCGCGCCAGCCGCGACAAGGCCACGGCGACGTTCGAGGTCGTCGACCACGGTGAGGGAATCCCCCGGCAGGTGCGGGAGAAGATCTTCCAGCGGTTCTGGCGAGCGGATTCGTCTCGAGCCCGCGACACCGGAGGCAGTGGACTCGGACTTGCGATCGTCGCGGCGATCGTCGCCGCGCACAAGGGCACCGTTCTCGTCGACGAGACACCCGGCGGCGGCGCTACCTTCCGCGTCCGCCTGCCGCTCCTTCTCCCCAACGACGAGTCGCAGACCGGGTTTTCGAGCCGTCCCTGAAGGCGCCTGCTGAGTGAGTCCGGCCCGCCTAGCGTGGCGGAACCGGAACACATTTAGGAGCCGAAATGCAGAAATTCACCGTCGACACCGACGCCGTCCTCGCCGCCCAGTCCGCCGCAGCTGCGACAATCAGCCGAATTCAGACCGACGCCGCGTCGCTGATGTCGCAGCTGACCGGCCTGCAGTCGAGCTGGGGCGGCGAAGCCTCGCTCGCGTTCCAAGCCGTCGCCTCCGATTGGCGCGCGACACAACAGCGCGTCGAAGAGAGCATCACTGCCATCAACACCGCGCTCGGCGCCGCGGGTCGCCAGTACCTCGATGTCGAGCAGACGAACGCGCGCCTGTTCGCAGTGCGTTGACACCACCGCGCTAGTCGACCGGCCCACCCGCCGTCTGCGCGGGTCGGGCCGGCGACTTCGCCGTTTGATCACGTCCGAAGTAGGCGGCGATCGGCACATCGGTAGATGAGTGCACCAAGATCGACAACGCAATAGCGACCACGATGAGGTGGAACATCTGAGACGCGTTCTCCGCTCCGCTGTCGAGCACGATGAGCCCGTAGAGCACAGACGCGAAGCCCTTCGGGCCGAACCAGCCTGCCGTCAGTCGTTCCTGCCAGCTGAGCTTGCTCCCCAACAGCGCCATCTCAACGGCCACGGGTCTCGCGACCACCAAGAGAAGCACCGCGAAGAGATAGCCGCCAAGCGGAACATCGGCAAGTACATCCGGCGCGACCAGCGCCCCGAAGACGAAGATCGCGAGCAGCTTGACGATTTCGGCAACCGACTCGCCGAACTCGGAGAACGAGTCCCGTAGTTGGGGAGCGAGTGACGCTATCGTGACCCCGGCCGAGAACGCAGCGAGATAGAGATTCGCGTCGAGAGTCGCTGACAAGCCATACACGATGATCGCGATCGCGATGGGCGTGAGCGCGGCATACAACGGAGTCGCGCTGAAGAACCGAATCCGCGTCAGCGCGATGACCGCCGCCGGCACCACGATTCCGATGACCACTCCGGTACCCAGCTCGACGATCAGGTCGAGCGGTTCGACTTCGGGTCCGCCGATCGCTGCCAGCAGGAGCAGCACGACAGGAAGAGCGATTCCGTCATTGACACCGGATTCGACGCTCAGCAGGTGCCGCAGCCTACCCGGTATCTCCTCGCGGCCAACGATCGCGGAAGCGAACACCGGATCCGTAGGCGCGAGCACTGCGGCCACCAATAGCGATTCAGGCCACGAAAGCCCCGCCACGACAACGCCGAAGATCGCGCTGAAGACGAAAGTGAGTGGCATTCCAAGCAGGAGGGCCCGTCCGGGCAGCGACCAGGCCGAGACGAGATCGCGAACTCCAATGCGCTGGCCGTCGGTGAAAAGCACCACGAACAATGCGATCTCGGCCAGCGTTCCGATGATCGGGTCGCCCTCGCTGAGCGAGACTACGCCGATGAACCCTTGGCCGAGCAGCACCCCAGCGCCCAAGAAGAGCACCGCAGTAGAAAGCACTGTTCGATGCGCTACTCCCGAGATCAGAACTGCGATCAGAAGCAATACGCCGAAGCATAGGAGCAGCGTCATTGGCAACACTTTAGTGAACGGTCGTCGCTTCTTTGCCGGGAGGAGAGCGGCCACCAACGTCTTGAACGAGATGCGGGTTAAACCCTGAAGGGAGCGACCCGAGTGGGCCGCTCCCTTCAGTCGATTCTGGAGAGCTATCTCACGGTGACGCCCGGTGAGCGCCGACGAGATTAGAAGTCCATGCCACCCGTCGGGTCGCCGACCGGCGCAGCGCCAGCCTTCTCGGGCTTATCGGCGACGACGACCTCGGTGGTGAGGAAGAGGCCGGCGATCGACGCGGCGTTGACGAGCGCGGAACGCGTCACCTTGGCCGGGTCGATGATGCCCTGAGCGAAGAGGTCGCCGTACTCGCCGGTCGCGGCGTTGAGACCGTGTCCGACGGGGAGCGAGCGAACCTTTTCGGCCACCACGCCGGGCTCGAGACCCGCGTTCAGCGCAATCTGCTTCAGCGGGGCGTCGATAGCAACCTTGACGATGTTCGCGCCGGTCGCCTCGTCTCCGACGAGGCCGGTGAGGTCATTCGAAGCGAATGCGATTGCGCCAGCCTGGATGAGCGCCGATCCACCACCTGCGACGATGCCCTCTTCAACCGCAGCCTTCGCGTTGCGGACCGCGTCTTCGATGCGGTGCTTGCGCTCCTTCAGCTCGACCTCGGTGGCCGCGCCGGCCTTGATGACGGCGACGCCACCAGCGAGCTTCGCGAGACGCTCCTGCAGCTTCTCCCGGTCGTAGTCGCTGTCGGTGTTGTCGATCTCGGCACGGATCTGCGCGACACGGCCGGCGATCTGGTCGTTGTCGCCGGCACCGTCGACGATGGTGGTCTCGTCCTTGGTGATGACGACCTTGCGCGCCTGACCGAGCATTTCGAGACCGACCGACTCGAGCTTGAGGCCGACCTCTTCTGAGATGACCTGTCCGCCCGTGAGGATCGCGATGTCCTGGAGCTGCGCCTTGCGACGGTCTCCGAAGCCCGGGGCCTTGACAGCGACCGACTTGAAGATGCCGCGGATCTTGTTGACGACGAGCGTTGCGAGAGCCTCACCGTCGACGTCCTCGGCGATGATCAGCAGCTGCTTGCCGGACTGGATCACCTTGTCGACGATGGGGAGCAGGTCCTTGATCGCCGAGATCTTCGAGTTGACGATCAGGATGTAGGGATCTTCGAAGACCGCTTCCTGACGCTCGGGGTCGGTGACGAAGTACGCCGACAGGTAGCCCTTGTCGAAACGCATACCCTCGGTGAGCTCGAGCTCGGTGCCGAACGTGTTCGACTCCTCGACTGTGACGACGCCTTCCTTGCCCACCTTGTCGATGGCTTCGGCGATGATGGCGCCGATTTCGGCGTCGGCCGCAGAGATCGACGCCGTGGCAGCGATCTGGTCCTTGGTCTCGATTTCCTTGGCGTTCTCGACGAGAGCCTTCGATACGGCTGCAACAGCCTTCTCGATGCCCTTCTTCAGACTGATCGGGTCGGCTCCGGCTGCAACGTTGCGCAGTCCTTCGCGCACGAGCGCCTGAGCGAGGACGGTGGCGGTGGTGGTTCCGTCACCCGCGACGTCGTCGGTCTTCTTGGCGACCTCCTTGACCAGCTCGGCGCCGATCTTCTCGTAGGGGTCGTCGAGTTCGATTTCCTTAGCGATGGAAACGCCATCGTTCGTGATCGTGGGTGCGCCCCACTTCTTCTCGAGAACGACGTTCCGGCCGCGCGGGCCGAGCGTGACCTTGACGGCGTCAGCCAGCGTGTTGAGTCCACGCTCGAGGCCGCGACGGGCCTCTTCGTTGAAGGCGATGATCTTTGCCATGTGTTGTTGTCGTCCCTCCTGGACGTAACTGACGTGCAACTATTGGCACTCAGAGAGATCGAGTGCTAATCAATCTTGGCAGTCACCACCCACGAGTGCAAGGCGAGCACCACGCCCCGATTACGGCGTCAGCGTAACTTCGCCGGTGTCGGGGATGAGCTCGATCCAGGTGTTCCCGGCGCGGGCCGGATGCCGACTCGGCCCAAGACTCATCTGTGGCGACCGCCCCTGTCCACGCGGCATCCATTGATGCCGCCCGGGTACCGAGCGGCATCAATGGGGACGCGGCCGGAGAACCGTCCGCTCACTTCAGGCGAGGCGCACTGCCTCTGCCTGAGGCCCTTTTGCTCCCGCACCGATCTCGAAGACGACCTGTTGGCCCTCTTCGAGGGACTTGTAGCCCGCCATATCGATCGCGGAGTAGTGGACGAATACGTCCTCGCCATCTCCGTCGACCGTGATGAAGCCGAAGCCCTTCTCAGCGTTGAACCACTTGACGGTTCCTTGCGCCATCTTTCACTCCCGTTTGCCGTGCGATCGTTCGGCGATAGTAGCGGAGCAAGAGGCTGCGGAATCTTCCTTCTGCATGCTCTTCCCGCAGCGAATGCGTTTCGGATCGAACATTAAACGCAGACGAAACACGCCCGTCTTATTCGGAGAGGCACCTCAGCCTTCCGCTGGAGCGAAATCCGCGCCGATCCCGACCACTATCCGAGGAGGCAACCCTTCGATCACGAAGGCGTCCGAAAGCTGAATCCGCCCCATACCGAGGGCCGCGACCACCCCGAGCGCTGCCCCTTCGTGACCGGCATCGCTGTAGTACACGGTGGTCTCCGAAATCTCGGCTTCCGCGTTGGTGCGGGTGCCCACCGTCCACCCCTGGCTGACCAGCAGATCGCCTACCTGCCCTGCGAGCCCATCGGTCTGCGTCCCATTCAGGACGACGACTTCGACCGCGGGGTCGAGAGTCGGTTCGACCACCGGCTCCTCGATGATCGGCGTCTCGGCCACCGGCTGAGCGGTGAACGGGTTGTCGAAAGAGACGCGGTCGTTGATGACGAACATCGCCGCGACGCCTACCGCCACGATCAATCCTGTGAACAGCGCCGCCCACGCAAAGGCGATCCAACCCCGACCTCGCTTCTTCGGGGCACGGTGTGCTCCCACGCGCTGAAGCTCTTCCGGCACCGCATCGAAGCGGTCGGGCGGGAAAGTGGGCATGGCTCCTCAGCGAAGGTCGGCGCAGTACGCGGATCGACCATATCGGCAGAGACGAGCCGGACACGGTATCGACCCGCGCAGGGCGCGCCGTCGACCATGCGGCGTGTGCGACCGCATGCTCGCGGCGACGCCTTGGTCACGGCTGAACGGCTTCGCGTTCCCCCCGAACCGCCAGGATGCTCCTCCTAGAATCAACCTGGTCAAGAAGAGAGGAATCTCATGAGCTACAAGGTCGATAAAAGCGACGAGCAATGGCGTCAAACTCTGGACGAGAACGAGTTCAAGGTTCTGCGCCAGGCTGCGACGGAACGACCGTGGACCGGCGCACTGCTCGACGAGAAGCGCGACGGCATCTACCGCTGTAGAGCCTGTGAGGCGGAACTCTTCCAAAGCACGACGAAGTTCGACTCCGGATCCGGATGGCCGAGTTTCTTCGAGCCGATCTCGGAAGACGCGGTCAAGCTCGAGCGCGATGCATCTCTCGGCATGGTTCGCACAGAGGTTCTCTGCGCAACCTGCGGGTCCCACCTCGGGCATCTGTTCGACGATGCTCCCCAGACGCCGAGCGGCGAACGGTATTGCATGAACTCCATCTCTCTCGACTTCGAGGAGAAGAACGACTGAACGTCGACCCGGTGCGTCGCGCCGTTCTCGCCCGGCGCTCGTATTCCTCAGTCACCGACCAGGCCCCCACCCGCGAGGAGCTGCTCCCCCTCGTGGCGGCCGCGTCTCGTGTCGCTGATCACGGGTCCTTACGTCCGTGGCGCCTCATCGAGATTCGTGGTAGTTCGCGAGCGAAGCTCGGTAAGGCACTCGGCAAGGCGGCCGGTTCTTCGCCCTCCGACAAGCCGTTGCGCGCATCCCTGCTCATCGCTGTCGTGGCCTCGCGCCGCAAGTCGAAGGTGGCCGAGTGGGAGCAGGATGCGACCGCGGCGGGCGTGGCCCATATGCTCAGTCTTCTTCTCGACGAAGCCGGTTGGGGCGTCTTCTGGCGGTCCGGCGAGGCGACTCGCAGCAAGGCCGTTCGCAAGGCGCACAAGCTGAAGAAGCGTGAAGAGCTTCTCGGGTGGCTCTATGTCGGGGGCGTCAAGGAGAAGTATCAGGACGCGCGAGGCAAGCGCCCCGTCGACCCGAGCGAGTTCCTGACCATTCTGTGAGCACCGGGGCCGCGGCTCTCCCGGGCTCTTCGCAGTCGACTTCGGCCCCCGGCCAGGTTGATGCGCGACAGTGGCGGGACATCACGAGAGTTGGGTCAGTCACTATGTCGCTCAAGGGTCAAGTCGTTGTCATCAACCGGAGCGTCGAGCGGAATAGGTCGAGCGACCGCTCTTCGACTTTCCCGGGCCAAGGCTTCCGTGGTGCTCGCCTCTCGGCGCGGCCCAGCCCTCGAAGAGCTGGCAGCAGAGTGCGAACGTCGTGGCGGTGCAGCGCTCGCCCATCCGGTCGATGTCTCGGATGCCGATGCCGTGCAGCGCCTGGCAGACGCGACGATCGCGAAATTCGGGCGGATCGATGTGTGGATCAACAATGCTGCGGTCTCCGTGTTCGCACCGTTCCTCGAGACCCCGCTCACGGAGTTCCGTCGGGTGATCGACGTCGACGTGATGGGATACGTGCACGGTTGCCGCTCAGCCCTACAGGCGATGACCGAGGAGGGCCGAGGCTCGATCATCAATGTCGCATCGATCGTCGGCGAGGTGCCTCAGCCGTACACCGCCTCGTATGGCATGTCGAAAGCCGCTGTACGAGCTCTCGGGGTGAGCCTGCGCTCGGAGCTCGCATTGTCGAAGCAGAAGAAGGTCCACGTCTCGACTGTTCTGCCGCCGACCATCGACACTCCGTTCTTCCAACACTCGGCCAATCACACCGGGCGAAAAATCGTCGCCATGCCACCTGTCTACGAGGCCGACGCCGTCGCGCGAGCGATCGTGTCACTTATCGGCCACCCAAAGAACGAGCTCGTGGTGGGCCGTCTCGGACGCAGCCTGGTCAAGCAGCATCGACGCGCGCCCGAGGCCGTCGAAGCGCAAATGGCACTGCAGGTCGAGAAAACTCACCTTTCTCGTAAGGTCCCCGCTCCGGCGACGTCCGGAACCCTCCTATCGCCCCGTAGCGGCGAGCTCGGGCAGATCACCGGGGGTTGG